>Ga0209694_1002467_pt1 | contig 15234 bp, 15 predicted proteins | sample GluameincwithD2O_FD_187499 | JGI IMG/M metagenome (GOLD analysis project Ga0209694, IMG submission 187499) | Mouse cecum microbial communities from Vienna, Austria - Glucosamine amended microcosms incubated with D2O (SPAdes) (version 2) | ecosystem: Host-associated > Mammals > Digestive system >...
TTATAGAAGGATGGTATAACAGAAAAAGGATACATTCAGCGATAGGATATCAAATACCTTATGAAATAGAAAAAATGTCAGCGTAAAAATTCCACGCTTTTGTGTCCAAAAACTTGACATAGATTCAATTTTTAAAAGAAATGATAAGAAAAGGTGAAACAAACTCATTTGTAGAATTATGCATGTACGAACCTGAAAGCGAAAAATCAGAAGAAGGAAATATAATAATATCAAGAGAAATAAGTGCAACAGGAAAAAATATGTGCAAAATAAATGGAAGAATGGTAACAGTAAACGAACTAAAAGAATTTATGAGTAATTTTATAGAAATACACGGACAAAACGACAATCAGAATCTATTAGATAACAGAAAACATATAATATATTTAGACAATTTTAGTGGAGAAAAACTACAAAAAAATAAAGAAAAATACGAAAAACTATATGAAGAAAGAAACCAAATAAAGCAAGAATTAAAAGACAATTTTGGAGATGAAAAAGAAAAACAAAGAAAGCTAGACTTATTGCAATACCAAGTAAATGAAATAGAAGAAGCAAAATTAAAACTAGAAGAAGAAACAGAATTAGAAGAAAAAAGAAAAATAATGTCAAATGCAGAAAAAATATCAGACAATCTAAATGAAGCAGACAACTTAATATCAGAAAATAGCATAGACACAATAAGTATGGCAATAAGAGCATTAGAAAAAATAGAAAACATAGATGAAAAATATGAGAAAGTATCAGGAAGCTTAAAAACAATATATTATGAATTACAAGAATTATCTAGAGATATAAGCAGTTACACAAAAGACATATACTTTGACGAAGAAGAAAGAAATTATATAGAAGAAAGACTAAACCTAATATATTCACTAAAAAGAAAATATGGAAATAGCATAAAAGAAATACTAAAATATAGTGAAGAAACAAAAAAAGAAATAGAACACATAGAAAACTTAGAAGAATACAATAATAAACTAAAAAATAGACAAAAAGAAATAGAATATCAAATGGACAAATTAGCAAAAGAAATGAATGAAATAAGAAAAGAAAATGCAGAAAATTTAAGTGAACAAATAAACCAAGAATTAATAGATTTAGAAATGAAAAACGCAAAAATAAATATACATATAGAATATAAAGATGAATACTACAAAACAGGAAAAGATATTGTTACTTTCTACATTGCAACAAACATAGGGGAAAGCGAAAAAGAACTATCTAAAATAGCTTCAGGTGGAGAAATGTCAAGAATAATGTTAGCAATAAAAAAAGTACTAGCAGAAACAGACAAAATGCCAGTATTAGTATTTGACGAAATAGACACAGGAATTAGTGGAAAAGCAGCAAACTCTGTTGCAAAAAAATTAAAAGCAATATCTAAAAAACATCAAGTAATGTGCATATCACATTTACCAAACATAGCAGCAGTTGCAGATCATAACTATTTTATAAGCAAAAATGTAAAACAAGAAAGAACTAGTACACAAATTAGATTGTTAAAAGAGAATGAAGTTATAGAAGAAATTGCAAGGATTTCATCAGGAGAAGTAAACGAAATTACCCTAAAATATGCAACAGAACTAAGAAACAAAAAAGCATCATAAGGGACATTTGGGGACGTTTCTTTTTGGACATTTTGTCCATTTGGGGACACATCTTGTGTATAAATTTTCCAAAAAATGTATACAATAAGAAAAAAAGGAGGCAAGGAAAATGAAAAACATATTAAAAATTCAAGATGTAAAAGCAATACAAATATTAGACTCTAGGGGAAATCCAACAATTCAAGTAGAAGTTCTTACAGAAGACGGGTATATAGGAGTTGCTTCTGTACCATCAGGAGCATCAACAGGAAGCTTTGAGGCGGTGGAATTAAGAGACGGAAACAAAAACAACTATATGGGAAAAAGCGTAGAAAAAGCAGTTGAAAATGTAAATAAAAAAATAGCAAAAGAAATAATAGGAATGAATGTATATGACCAGAGAAAAGTGGACGAGCAAATGATTAAATTAGATGACACACCAAATAAATCAAATTTAGGAGCAAATGCAATATTAGGAGTTTCTCTAGCAGTAGCAAAAGCGGCAAGCAATTCACTTGGTATGGAATTATATAATTATATTGGTGGGATAAATGCTAAAGTAATGCCAACACCAATGATGAATATATTAAATGGCGGCAAACATTCTGATAATAACATAAGTATACAAGAATTTATGATTATGCCAGTAGGAGATATTACATTTGCAGAAAGATTAAAAAGGGGAGTAGAAATATATCATACACTAAAAAAAGTCCTAAAAGAAAAAGGATATAGTGTAGGAGTAGGAGACGAAGGAGGATTTGCTCCTGATTTAGACAATGAAGAGCAAGCACTAGAAGTTATAATAGAGGCAATAAAAAAAGCGGGATATGAGCCTGGAAAAGATATAATGCTAGCACTAGATGTTGCAAGTACAGAAATGTTTGAAGAGGCAAAAAAGATAGGAAAAACAGGTTACTACTTCTGGAAAAGTAAACAATATAAAACAAAAGAAGAAATGATAGGATATATAGAAGATTTATGTGAAAAATATCCAATCTATTCAATAGAAGACGGGTTAGCAGAAGAAGATTGGGAAAGCTGGCAAGAGTTAACAAATAAAATAGGAAATAAAGTGCAATTAGTAGGAGACGACTTATTTGTTACAAATAAATCTAGATTAAAAAGGGGAATTGATAAAAAAGTGGCAAATGCTATACTAATAAAACCAAATCAAATTGGAACATTAACAGAAACATTAGATACAATTCAAATGGCAAAAGAAAGTGGATATAGAACTGTTATATCTCATCGTTCAGGTGAAACAGAAGATACTACAATTGCTGATATAGCTGTTGGAGTAAATGCAGGACAAATAAAAACAGGAGCACCTTGTAGAACTGATAGAGTTGCTAAATATAATAGATTATTATATATAGAAGACGAATTATAGAATGGATTTTTAGGGCAGGGCAAAAAGTTTAAAAAAACATCTAACAAAATTATTGAGATTTTTTGTCCTGATAAATTTACATAATTTTATTGAAAAATCAAGAAAAATATGTTAAAATAGTACTCGTAACATAAGTTACAAAAGTTTTGTTAGAAAAAATGAAACTAGTAAAATGTAAATTTTAAATAAAATTTATAAAAGGATGTTGATAAAAAATGGCAAAAATTAAACGTTTAGAGTATTATTTTGACTCAAAAGAATACACGCAAGAAGAAGTAGAACAAAATATAGAAGGAGTAAAAAGAGAATTTCCAAATAAGAAAATTAGAGTAGAAACAGAATTGAACGACTATGGAATGTACATTATTACTTTCTATTTTGAAAACAGAAACACAATATTAAACAAAATTAGAATTTTTATAAAAAATAGAAAGGAAAAACCACTTTTATTAGAAGCTGGTAAAGGATTTTCAAAAACAAGAAATAAAACAGAAAAAAATACTAGAATAGAAAAATATTATGGTAAAAAATATGGTTCATATAAAGAAACAAAGCAATATAAGCCATATTAAAATTGAAGTAAAATTTTATGGAACAATGAATTGCTATTAACTATAACAGTTAATTTATAAAAATGAACTAAAACTCTTGAAACCAAAGATAAAATATGCTAGAATATAAAACATAATAAATAAGCCAATTGAAAAGCAAAGTATATATATCACAAAAATATTAAGAGAGAAAATGACCAAGGCTGGAAGTCATTAATATAGATATATAGAAATTTCACTTTTTAGGTCTTTTCCTGAAACTAAGTAGGGAAAGGCGGTTGAACCGTTAAAACTTTTAATAAGGTTAGTAAAAAACTAATAAATTTAGGTGGTACCACGGAAATAAAGCCATTTCGTCCTATACATAAAGCGACGAGTGGCTTTTAATTTTATAGGAAAGTTTTTCTTTCCTATAAAATTAAAATGCTACAATCGCTATTGCCTTTGAGATTTTCTCATTACATTCGAAAACTCAAATCGGCGAGAAGAAAAGGTGGCAAGCCACTTTTCTTGTTTGAAAAATAATTATCATTTGGCGTTGTTAAACGAAGAAAGGAGCAAATATGAAAGAAGAAATTGCAAAAATTAAGGAAAATTCACTAAAAGAAATAAGTGAAAGCAAAGACTTAAAAACATTAGGTGACTTAAAAGTAAAATACTTAGGAAAAAAAGGAGAATTAACTCTAGTATTAAGAGGAATGGGAAAGCTTAGCCCAGAAGAAAGGCCTGTTATAGGAAGTTTAGTAAATCAAGTAAGAGATGAACTAAATAAATTAGTAGAAGAAAAAGAAGAAGAACTTAAAAAAATAGAATTAGAAGAAAAATTAAAAACAGAAGAAATCGATATAACTTTGCCAAGCCAAAAAATCAAAAGAGGAAGTAAACATCCGCTAAATAGGGTTATAGAAGAAGTTGAAGATTTATTTGTTTCAATGGGATATGATGTTGTTTCAGGTCCAGAATTGGAAACAGATGAATACTGTTTTGAAAGATTAAATTTGCCAAAAGGGCATCCAGCAAGAGATATGCAAGATAGTTTTTACATAACACCAGAACATTTATTAAGAACACAAACATCAAGTGTTCAAGCAAGAACAATGATGGCAAATGAAGAAAAAACACCAATAAGAATAATAGTGCCAGGTAAAACATTTAGAAGAGAAGATGACGCAACACATTCACATCAATTTAATCAAGTTGAAGGATTAGTAATAGACAAAAATATATCACTAGCAGATTTAAAAGGAACATTAGAAGTGTTTATGAAAAAAATGTTAGGTCAAAACACAGAATTGAGATTTAGACCAAGTTACTTTCCATTCACAGAACCTTCATATGAAGTAGATGTTACTTGTTTTAAATGTGGTGGAAAAGGATGTAACCTATGTAAGCAAACAGGTTGGATAGAACTTTTAGGTTCAGGAATGGTTCATCCAAATGTTTTAAAAATGAATGGATATGACCCAGAAAAATATTCAGGATTTGCATTTGGAGTAGGATTAGATAGATTAGCAATGTTCAAATACGGAATAACGGATATACGTTTATTATATCAAAATGACGTAAGATTTTTAAAACAATTTGATAGGGGGGACAAAGAAAATGAAATTAAGTATTAATTTTTTAAAAGATTATATAGATTTAGATGAAAATATTGATGTTAAGAAATTAGCAGAAGATATGACAAATGCAGGAAATGAGTATGATGAAGCTGGAAAACTAATTAGTGCAACAAAATTAGTAATAGGAGAAATAAAAGAGTGCGTAGACCACCCAGATTCAGACCATTTGCATTGTTGTAAAGTAGATATTGGAAGTGAAGTTTTAGACATAGTATGTGGAGCGCCAAATGCTAGAAAAGGGCTAAAAGTAATAGTTGCACAAGACGGTGCACAGTTGCCAGGTGGAACAATAAAAAAAGGAGTTATAAGAGGAGAAGAATCAAATGGAATGATGTGTTCGATGGCTGAACTTGGGTTAGAAAGCAAATTTTTAAAAGAAGAAGACAAAGCAGGAATACACGAGTTACCAGCAGACGCACCAGTGGGAGAAGACCCAATAGCATTTTTACAAATGAATGATAGTGTAATTGACTTCGATTTAACAGCAAACCGTGGAGATTTATTAAGTATTTTAGGTATGGCTTATGAAGTAGGAGCTATATATGATAAAAAAGTAAAAGATATAGACTTATCACATAAAGAAAATAGCGAAAACATAAACGATACATTCAAAGTAAATGTAAATACTGAAAACTGTTCAATATTCTTAGCAAAAAGAGTAAAAAATGTAGAAATTAAGGAAAGTCCAGCATTCATAAAAAATAGACTTATAGCTTCAGGAATAAGACCAATCAATAATGTAGTAGATATAAGCAATTATGTAATGCTAGAAACAGGCCAACCGCTACATTTCTATGATGCAGATACACTTAAAGGCTGCTTAGAAGTAAGAATGGCAGAAGAAGGTGAAAAATTAACAACACTAGACAATATTGAAAGAACACTAAAATCAGAAGATATAGTTATATCAAATGGAGAAAAAGCAATTGGCCTAGCAGGTGTAATGGGTGGATTAGAAACAGAAATAACAGATAATACGAAAAATATCATAATAGAAGCAGCAATATTTGATAATGTAAAAGTAAGAAGAACATCAAATTCAATTCTAAGAAGTGAAGCAAGCAACAGATTTGAAAAAGGATTAGATTCAAATAGAACATATATGGCAATAGAAAGAGCTTGCAACCTTTTAGAAAAATATGCAGGAGCTGAAATTGTAGGAAACTTAGCTAAATATGACACAACAGATAGAAGTGACAAAAATATAGACATCACAGCAAAAAATATAAACGCAATTTTAGGAATGCAAATTTCAGAACAAGAAATATTAGAAGTATTTAGAAAACTAGGATTTACAACAACTGTAAAGGACGAAATAATTACAGTAAGTGTACCAAAAAGAAGAATAGACATCTCTATAAAAGAAGATTTAATAGAAGAAGTTGGACGTATTTATGGAGTTAACAACATAAAAGGGAAATTGCCTGACATAGCTCCAAAAATGGGAAGTTATGACAAAATTGAAAGACAAATAAGAAACAAAATGATGGACTTAGGACTAAACGAAACATTATCATATGTATTAGTGCCAGAAAACGAAGCAAAAATGTTCACAAAAGACGACACCCAAGTTGTAAAATTATTAGCACCACTATCAGAAGACAAAAACACATTAAGACATAGCTTATCAGTAGCGTTACATAAAATATACAAATACAATAAAGCAAGAAGTAACAAAGACGTATCAATATTTGAAATAGGAAAATCATTCCAAAAACAAAACGAAGAATACTCAGAAACTAAAAAGTTAGCAGCTTTAATGAGTGGAGAATATTATGTTGGAATGGAAAAGAAAAAAGTAGACTTTTATGTAATCAAAGGAATTGCAGAAGAAATACTAGATTATTTAGGATATAATGGAAGATATAGTTTTGTAAAAGACCTAAATAAAACACCTGATGAAATGCACCCAGGACAATCAGCAGTTATATCAGTAAATAACGACATAGTAGGACTAATTGGAAAAATTCACCCAAGTGTAGAAAAAGAAGATGTGTTTATTTTAGAAATAGACTTAGATAAACTACTTGCTAAAAAAGTTGGAAAAATGAAATATAAAGAGATTTCAAAATTCCCAAATATCAAAAAGGACTTAGCCGTGGTTGTAGACAAAAAAGTCACAGCACAAGAAATTGGTATAAACATAAAGAAATTTGCAGGTTCATTATTAGAAAACTATGAAGTTTTTGACGTTTATACAGGTGAAGGAGTAGCTGAAAACAAGAAAAGTGTAGCGTTTTCTTTAACTTTCGGAAAGCAAGATAGAACTTTAACAGATGAAGAAATTAATGCTGTTATGGATAAAATTATTGAAGGATTAGAGAAAAAACTACAAGCAGAATTGAGATAAAAATAGAAATTGCCATTAGGGACGGACCTTAATGGCAATTTATTGCCAAAAAGGACCGTCCCCAGTGGCAATTTTTTAACAAATATTACTAAAAACCCTTGACAAATTGCTAAAAATGGTGTAAAGTATATTAGCATTACAAAAAGAAAAGAGGTAGTAGTATGGAAGAGAAAGTAAAAATCAGTATGTTATGCGAATTTTACGGAAAACTTTTAACAGATAAACAATATGAGTTTATTAATGACTACTACAATAACGACTTATCACTATCAGAAATTGCAGAAAACAATGAAATAACAAGACAAGCCGTTAGAGATATCATTAAGAAAGGGGAGAAAAAACTTTTCGAATACGAAGAAAAGCTTAATTTTATGAAAAGGACGTTAAACCAAGAGAAAAAGATCGAAAAGGCTTTATCAGAATTAACAAAAATACAAAAAGATTATTCAGATAAACAAATTGCAAACGTATTAGAAAGCATCAAAAAAGAGCTAAGTTGTTTAGTATAATTGAGAAAAACAAAGTATATCTTATTATACCATAGAAAAAATAGAGAATAGGAGTTGAAATTATGGCTTTTGAAGGATTATCTTCTAGATTACAAGAAATAACAAGAAAAATTAGAGGAAAAGCAAGAATAACAGAATCAGACTTAAAAGAAATGTTAAGAGAGGTAAAACTTGCGCTTTTAGAAGCTGACGTAAACTATAAAATAGTTAAAGATTTCATTGCAACTATTCAAGAAAAAGCACTAGGTCAAGATGTTTTAAAATCATTAACACCAGGACAACAAGTTGTAAAAGTTGTTAAGGATGAATTAGTAGAATTACTTGGTGGAACAGAAAGTAGAATAAATTTTACACCAAATCCACCAACAGTAATAATGCTAGTAGGTTTGCAAGGTTCTGGTAAAACAACAACATCAGGTAAATTAGCAAATCTTTTAAGAAAGCAAGGCAAAAATCCGCTATTAGTAGCGTGTGACGTTTATAGACCAGCAGCAATTAAGCAATTACAAGTAGTTGGAAAACAGCTTAATATACCAGTATTTGCAAATGAGACTTCAAAAGATGTAGTTCACATTGCAAAACAGGCTATGTCAGTAGCATATTCAAAACTAAACGATGTAGTTATACTAGATACAGCTGGACGATTACATATTGATGAAGAATTAATGCAAGAGCTAAAAAATGTAAAAGCTGGAATTAAGCCACATGAAATACTATTAGTAGTAGATGCAATGACAGGTCAAGATGCTGTAAATGTAGCAGAAAAGTTTAATGATGCTTTAGGAATTGATGGTGTAGTTCTAACAAAATTAGATGGCGATACACGTGGTGGTAGTGCATTATCAGTTAAAAAAGTAACAGGAAAGCCTATCAAATTTGCTGCAACAGGTGAAAAATTAAGTGATATCGAGGTATTCCACCCAGATAGAATGGCAAATAGAATTCTAGGAATGGGAGATATCTTATCTGTAATTGAAAAAGCAGAAGAGTCATTTGATTTAGAACAAGCAGAAAAACTTGAAAAACAACTAAGAAAAAGCGAATTTGATTTAGATGATTATTTAACACAAATAAGACAAATTAAGAAAATGGGTTCTTTTTCATCACTTTTAAAAATGATACCAGGTATGAATCAATTAAAAGATGTAAAAATAGATGATAAAGAATTTGTAAAAATAGAAGCAATAATCTGTTCTATGACCAAAAAAGAAAAAAGAGATACAAGACTTCTAAATGCAAGCAGAAGACAACGTATCGCAAAAGGTAGTGGAACAACAGTACAAGACATCAACAAATTTATTAAATCCTTTGAAATGACACAAAAAATGATGAAGAAAATGAAAAGCAACAAAGGTGCAATGAAGAAAATGATGAATGGTATTGATGAAAATGCATTAAAGAACTTTAAGTTCTAATTAACAAAGTTATTAAATTTTTAAATTTATATATAGATAATTTCAGGAGGTGAAAATTATGGTAAAAATCAGATTACAAAGACAAGGAAAGAAAAAAGCTCCATTCTATCACATAGTAGTAGCAGATTCTAAAAGCCCAAGAGATGGAAAAATCATCGAACAATTAGGAACATACAACCCAATGACAGATCCAGCTACAATCGTTTTAGATAAAGAAAAAGTTGAAAAATGGATCAAAAATGGTGCTAAACCAACAGACACAGTTAAGGCTTTAATCGAAAAAGCTTAATCAAAAAACAAATTGAAAGCTTCGTCTTACGTTGTCAAACGTTAAAGATACTTGCTTAAAATTCGTTTTAGAGAGGACAGAAAATAAGTATGGAAAATGTTTTAAAAGCAATAATTTCAAACTTAGTAGAAGACGCAAATGCTGTTGAAATCAAAAGAATAGACAGCGAAAAAACAGTTACTTTTGAAGTAAAAGTTGCAGATAGCGATATGGGAAGAGTAATAGGTAAACAAGGAAGACTTGCAAAATCTATTAGAACTGTTATGAAAGCTATGGCAAACAAAGAACACAAAAAAGTTACAGTTGAATTTATAGGATAATTGGAGTATTAAAATATGACAAAATATCTTGAAATTGGTCAAATTGTAAATACATTTGGAATAAAAGGAATGGTAAAAGTCAAACCTTTTACAGACAATATTGAACGATTTGACGAGTTAGAAAAAGTATATATTGAAAACAAAAAAGGTAAAAAAGAATATGAAATTGAAGAAGTAAAATATCATAAAAATATGGTATTAATCAAATTCAAAGGGATAGAAAATCCAGAAGAAGCAAATTTATTACGTGAAAGTTACCTACTTGTAGACAGAGCAAATGAAAAGCCACTAGAAGAAGGAACTTATTACATAGTAGATATGATTGGACTAGATGTCTATACTGATGAAAATGAACTTTTAGGCAAACTAGAAGACATATTTAATACTGGAAGTAACGATATATATGTTGTAAAAAATGAACTGGGTAAACAAATTCTTTTGCCTGCAATTGATGATGTTTTAAAAGAAATTGATATGGAGAATAGAAAAGTAATAGTTCATTTAATACCAGGACTAATTTAAATGGAGGAAACAATGAAATTTGATGTTTTAACACTCTTTCCCGAAATGTTTGATAATTTAAAACAAAGCATAATTGGAAGAGCACAAGAAAAAGAACTAATAGAAATAAACACAACAAATATTAGAGATTTTTCAAAAAATAAACATAAAAAAGTAGATGACACTCCATATGGTGGCGGAGCTGGTATGGTTATGATGCCAGATGTAGTTTATGATGCATATCAATCTGTAAAGACTGATAAAGCAAAAGTGATTTATATGTCACCACAAGGAAAAAAATTAGACCAAAAAAAAGTTGAAGATTTATCAAAGGAAAGCCATTTAATAATACTTTGCGGACATTATGAAGGAATAGACCAACGAGTTATTGATAAAATAGTTGACGAAGAAATATCAATAGGAGACTATGTTTTAACAGGTGGAGAAATTCCTGCAATGGTATTAATTGATAGTGTATCAAGATATGTAAAAGGAGTTTTGAAAGAAGATTCTATTAAAGAAGAAAGTTTTTCAAATGGACTTTTAGAATATCCACAATACACAAGGCCAGAAGTGTTTGAAGGTAAGAAAGTTCCAGAAGTTTTACTTTCGGGAAATCACCAAAATATTGATAAATGGAGAAAAGAAAAATCTTTGGAAATAACAAAATTGAAAAGACCAGATTTATTGAATTAAGGTCGAGTAAAAGGAAGTGCATAAAATATGCACCGCTCAGAGAAAAGAAAGAAGGAGGAATTGTAAAATGGATATCATAAAATCTATTGAACATGAACAATTAAAAAACAAAATACCAGAACTAAAAGTTGGTAATACAGTAAGAGTACACGTAAGAATTAAAGAAGGTAATAAAGAAAGAATCCAAGTATTTGAAGGAATTATTATCAAAGTACAAGGTGGAGGAGTTAACAAAACATTTACAGTAAGAAAAATATCTTACGGTGTTGGTGTTGAAAAAACATTTTTAGTACACTCTCCATTAGTTGAAAAAGTTGAACTTGTTAGAGTTGGTAAAGCTAGAAGAGCTAGATTGTTCTATTTAAGAGATAGAGTTGGTAAAGCTGCTAAGACTAGAGAACAAGTTGGAGCTAGAATTGAAGATAGAGAAATCGTTGTTAAAGAAGATTTAGCTGAAGAGCCAGCTGTTGAAGCTGCTCCAGAAGAAGCACCAGCTGTTGAAACAGAAAATGTTGTTACAGAAGAAGTTGTAGATACAGTTTCTGAAGAAAAAGTTGAAGAAGTTAAAGAAAATCCAGCTGAATAATTGAAAAATAATATGATAAAATTTAGATAGTTAGTCTGTCAAGATAGCTATCTATTTTTTTGTGATGTTTTTGGGTGTTTTTGGGGACAGACCTTAAAAACACCTTTAGCATAATTAAATATGTGTCGCAACAGATAGTGCCCAAAAGGGACAGTACCCAGTGGACAAAAATGTCCCAAAAGAAATATCCTTGACAGATACGAACAAAAATTTTAATAAATTTTGAAAAAGGTATTGACAAAATGAAAAATTAAATATAAAATAGCCTTAGCAAAAGCGAACAATAATTTGCAAAACGAAAATTTGATTAGGAGTGATAAAAATGAATTTAACAAAAACAAGAACAAATCGTAGAATAATAGTAAGTAGCAGTATCGAAAGACATCCAGTGCCAGTGCTTGGTGTTGATTACAAAGTTAAGATTGTATATAAAAATATCAGAATAACAGAATTAGATGTGGAGAATAAAACAATAAAAATATCACTACCTAATAAATATAAAAAGATGTCAAATAAAGAAATTTTAGACTTAGCAATAGATAAAATGTATGAACAAATTGCTAATGTTGAAATAGAAAGAGCAATGGAAAAAACAAGAATAATGTTAGGTTTTGCACCAGAAGAATACGAAATTGCTAAAATAAAAACATTAGGTGCTTGTAAAGATAAAAAAATAACTATTAACCCAGAAGTTGTAAAATACAGTAGAAAGGTTATAGATTATATAGTTCTACATCAATATTGCCATTTAAAGTATAAAACACATTCAAAAGGATTTTTTAAGTTAATAGAAAAATATCAACCAGATTATAAAAAGTGTGAAGAAATTTTGCTGAACATCTAATCTACAAAAGAGAAAGTTTATAAAATATTAAATCATAAATTTTCTCTTTTTTGTTATAAAACTATTTATTATTTAAAAATTATTTGTTATAATGTTATAGTAAATATTGGGGTATCGCCAAGCGGTAAGGCATCGGACTCTGACTCCGACATTCCTGTGTTCGAATCACAGTACCCCAGCCAAATATATATATTATGTATTTTTTATGAAATAAAAATTGATAAAAATATGAATAATTACTTGAAAAAATGAAAGAGATATAGTAAAATATAAAAGTATTTTATTCAAAGAGTTTTTATCAAATCATTTATTTCCAATTTTTAAATCTAATAAAAGTAAAGGAGGGATAACCATGGAAGAAAAAATATTATCAATATTGCTTGAAATACAACAAGACGTAAAAGTACTAAAAGAAGACGTATCAGGCTTAAAGCAAGATGTATCAGGACTAAAAGAAGATGTATCAGGCTTAAAGCAAGATGTATCAGGACTAAAAGAAGATGTTTCAGAACTAAAAGAAGATGTATCAGGTTTAAAACAAGACGTAGCAGTATTAAAAGAAGACAACAAGTATATAAAAGGCGAACTAGCAATAATGAAAAACAACATAGCCAAAATACTAGAAGTACAAAACAACATGAACGAAAACTTTAAAAAACACGAAAGACAAGCAAGAATAAAATACAAAGAAATAGACTATAGACTAGCAAGACTAGAAGCCTAAAAATTTAAAAATGAATAAAATACAAAAATCCCAAACAAGCACTATAATACATTAATAAAAATAAAAAAATATTAATGAATTGTAGTGTTTTTCAATACAAAACTTTACTTTTATTAGAAAATAATATATAATATACAAAGAAAAAATAAGAGGAGAGATAACAATGCAAGAAAACAATCAAAATAACCAAAACAACGAAGTAGAAGAATTAGACATAAACCACCTAATGCAAATAAGAAGAGATAAATTAAAAGAGTTGCAAGAAGAAGGAAAAGATCCATATGAAATAACAAAATTCAATAGAACAAATACAGCAGGAGAAATAAAATCAAACTACGAGAAATTTGAACAAAAAGATGTAACAGTAGCAGGAAGAATAATAGCAAAAAGAATAATGGGAAAAGCATCATTTTGTACAATACAAGACAGCAATGAAAAAATACAAAGTTACGTAAGCATAAACGACTTAGGAGAAGAAAGCTATAAAGCATTCAAAACATACGATATAGGAGATATTATAGGAATAACTGGATTTGTATTTAAAACAAGAACAGAAGAAATATCTGTACATGCCAAAGAAGTAACACTACTTTCAAAATCACTAAGACCATTACCAGAAAAATTCCATGGATTAAAAGACATAGATTTAAGATATAGACAAAGATATGTAGATTTAATAGTAAATCCAGAAGTAAAAAACACATTTATATTAAGAAGCAAAATAATAAAAGAAGTTAAAGCATATTTAGACCAAAAAGGATATCTAGAAGTAGACACACCAATATTAAGCACAATAGCAGGTGGAGCAGCAGCAAGACCATTTATAACACATCACAACACACTAGATTTAGATATGTATTTAAGAATTGCAAATGAATTATACTTAAAAAGACTAATAGTAGGTGGATTTGACAAAGTATATGAAATGGGAAGAATGTTTAGAAACGAAGGAATGGATATTAAACATAACCCAGAATTTACAAACATAGAACTATATTCAGCATATGAAGACTATAACGATATGATGGATTTAACAGAAGACTTATTTAGAACAGTTGCGCAAAAAGTATTAGGAACTGCAAAAATTACATATCAAGGAACAGACATAGACTTAGAAACAAAATGGAAAAGACTATCAATGATAGAAGCTATAAAAGAAGTAATAGGAGTAGACTTTAACACAATAAACACTGACGAAGAAGCTATAAAAATAGCAAAAGAAAAAGATGTAGAAATAGATGAAAATAAACAAACAAGAGGAAATATAATAAACTCATTCTTTGAAGAATTTGTTGAAGAAACATTAATACAACCAACATTCATATATGACTATCCAATAGAAGTATCACCATTAACAAAGAAAAAGCCAGCGGATAATAGACTAACGGAAAGATTTGAAGTATTTATAGGTGGTAGAGAATACGGAAATGCATATTCAGAATTAAACGATCCAATCGACCAATACGAGAGATTTAAAAAGCAAGTAGAAGCAAGAGAAGCAGGTGATGAAGAAGCTAACATGATGGATGAAGATTTCATACAAGCATTAGAATATGGAATGCCACCAACAGGAGGATTAGGAATAGGAATAGACAGAATGATAATGTTATTAACAGATTCAGCATCAATAAGAGATGTATTATTATTCCCAACAATGAAACCTTTGAACTAAAATTAGGAGCATATAATAAGAGAGACGGAGTATAAAAAATATACTTTGGTGTTAAGATAGATTTTGGACACGAAAGCGTAGAGATGTTATAATAGTTTTATACGCTTAGGAAGGAGTGTTCAAAGTGGCAAAAAATAAGAGTTATGACGAAGAATTTAAAAAGATGATAGTTG
>Ga0209694_1002471_pt1 | contig 15204 bp, 15 predicted proteins | sample GluameincwithD2O_FD_187499 | JGI IMG/M metagenome (GOLD analysis project Ga0209694, IMG submission 187499) | Mouse cecum microbial communities from Vienna, Austria - Glucosamine amended microcosms incubated with D2O (SPAdes) (version 2) | ecosystem: Host-associated > Mammals > Digestive system >...
TTATAGAAGGATGGTATAACAGAAAAAGGATACATTCAGCGATAGGATATCAAATACCTTATGAAATAGAAAAAATGTCAGCGTAAAAATTCCACGCTTTTGTGTCCAAAAACTTGACATAGATTCAATAAAAAGTAGTGCTGAGAAAATAGAAGAAGAACTAAAAAATCATAAAATAGAATATGAAACAGTAGAATGGAACAAAGAAGCCTTCATAATAAAAAATAAAAGAGAAAAAGAAATAGAGGAACTAGAAATATATAAAAATGGAGAAATATATTTACAAAGTTTGTCTTCTATGTTGCCACCAATTGTGCTAGAACCAAAAGAAGGTACAGATATATTAGATATGGCGGCAGCGCCAGGTGGAAAAACAACACAAATAGCAGCATTGGTAAATAATAAAGCAAGTATAACAGCATGTGAATTAAATAATATCAGAGCACAAAGATTAAAATATAATATAGAAAAACAAGGTGCTACTTGTGTGTATGTAATGCAAACAGATGCAAGAAAGATAAACGATTTCTTTTCTTTTGACCAAATTTTATTAGATGCACCATGCAGTGGAAGTGGAACTTTAAATGTAAATGACGAAAATTTGAATAAAATATTTACAGAAAAATTAGTTCAAAAATCTGTAAAATCTCAAAAGGAATTATTAAAAAAAGCACTTAAAGTTCTAAAATCAGGACAAGAAATGGTATATTCAACTTGTTCTATTTTGCAAGAAGAAAATGAGGATATAATAAATACATTAAATAAAAAAGAATATGAAATAATACCAATTCAGTTTAGTGGAATACAACAATTGCCAATGCTTCCAACAAAAATAGAGGGAACTTTATGTGTTATGCCAACTGAACTGTATGAAGGATTTTTTGTTGCAAAGATAAGAAAAAAGTAACGATATACATAAAGCATAACTAGAAAAATGTCGAAAATTGCGATGAAAAGTTAGTAAAAATAAGCATTTTTTCTTGAATTTTACATAAAAGTATGATAAAATATAATACGTAACTAGTAAATCTAGTTTATACACAAAATTCCCCTCCATTGCAAAATGGAAATATCGCAGCTAAGTAAGAATAAGGAGGAAAATTATGGAACAACTTACTTTGAAGAATTCTGGGATGCTTAACATTAAGAAAATGTACGTAGTACTTTTGAATGACGAACCGACAGTTATCTACTATCATAAAGACAAATGTTTTGATTTGTTTAAAAGTTCTGAAGTAAAAGAGAATGAAGAAATGAGTAACAAGGAACCATTTAGAAAATACTTGGTTCATATAGCTCATGAAACAAGTACAGGAAATGTAGACTACAAATTTGATTTTGACCTGTATAAGAAAAAAATCAACAAAAAAGCTCAGGCTCAGGCTTAAGTAAGAGTTTGTGAATGACAAAGTAAGTAAAAAGGTACACCTAATTGGTGTATCTTTTTTTTGTAAAAAAGTAAATGTTAGCCTTGACAAACAAAAACAAAAATAGTATAATGTTAACCGTGATTAACAATCGCTAAAACAATATAAAAATAGAGAGGTTCAAATGATATCAAAAGCATTAGAAGAATACATAAAAAATATGTATATATTAGAAAAACAAAATGGTAACATAAGAGTAACAGACATAGCAAACAAAATGAATTGCACAAAACCAAGTGTAAACAAAGCAATAAACAATTTAAAAGACAATGGAATGGTAAACTACGAGTCTTATGGAACTATTGAACTAACAAAAGAAGGAGAAAATTTAGCTAAAAAAATATTAGAAGCCTATGACATAGTATATCTATTTTTAAAAGAAGTATTAGGGCTAGAAAAAGACGAAGCAGAACAAGAAGCAGAAAAAATTAAGACGGTAATAACAGACAGCACAATAAATAAACTTGCAAAATACGTCCATAAAGAATTAGAATTAAACGACTTAAATTGCGATTATGACATAAACAAAGAAAAATGCAGAAGTTGTGCGAGAAGAAAAGGTGTTTTTGGGGACAGACCTTAAAAACATCCCTTCTTGAAAAAATAGAAGAAATAATATAAAAATGGGCAGGGTGTTTTTAAGGACTGTCCCCAAAAACACCCAAAAGGAAAAGGAGTAAAAAATGTTAGAGATAAAAGATTTATATGTAAATGCAGGAGAAAAAGAAATATTAAAAGGAATTAATCTAAAAATAAATAAAGGAGAAATACACGTAATAATGGGACCAAATGGTTCAGGTAAAACAACAACAGCAAATGCAATTTTAAACAATCCTGAATATCAAAAAAAGCAAGGTTCAATTATATTTGAAGGAAAAGATATTACAGAGTTAAAAACAGATGAAATTGCAAGAAAAGGAGTGTTTATGTCATTCCAATTACCTGAAGAGATTCCAGGTGTTACAGTTGCTAATTTCTTAAAGTATGCCAAAAATAAAATTACTGGAAAGCCAGTAAAAGTTTTTCAATTTAAAGACGAATTGAAAAAATATGCAAACGAATTAAAGATTAAAGAAGAAACTTTAGAAAGAAGTCTAAATGTAGGTTTTTCAGGTGGAGAGAAAAAGAAAAATGAAATTTTACAAATGCTTGTATTAAATCCAAAACTTGCAATACTAGACGAAACAGATTCAGGGCTAGATGTTGACGCTATTAAGACTGTTTCTAAGGGGATAGAGATGTTCAAAAATGATGAAAATGGGGTTTTAATTATTACTCATAACACTAAAATTTTACATAGTTTAAAAGTTGATTATGTTCATATTTTAGTTGACGGAAAAATTGTAAAGACAGGAACACAAGAATTAGCAAGTGAAATTGAAGAAAATGGCTACGAAAAATATAGGAAAGGATAAGTTGAAATGTCTAAAACTCAAATTGAAGATATAAACAGAAATATATATGATATAAAAAATAAAGATGAATATGATTACAAGATACAAAAAGGGTTAACAAAAGAGATAATAGAAGAGCTTTCTAAACAAAAACAAGACCCAGACTGGATGAGAGAACTTAGATTAAAAGCGTTAGACGTTTATAACAAACTAGAATTACCTACATGGGGACCTGATTTGTCAGAGTTAAATATGGACGAGATTGCGACATATGTTAGACCTAAAACAAAAATGAGTAATAACTGGGACGATGTTCCAGACGATATAAAAGAAACTTTTGACAAACTTGGAATTCCAGAGGCCGAGAAAACTTCACTTGCAGGGGTAGGAGCTCAATACGATTCAGAAGTTGTGTATCACAGTATGAAAGAAGAATTGATAAAACAAGGTGTAATTTATACAGATATGGAAACAGCAGTACATGAGTATCCAGAACTTGTAAAAGAACATTTTATGAAATGTGTACCAGTACATGACCACAAATTTGTAGCATTACACGGAGCTGTTTGGTCAGGTGGTTCATTTGTATATGTACCAAAAGGTGTGAAAGTGGACATACCATTACAATCTTATTTTAGGTTGAATTCACCAGAATCAGGACAATTTGAACATACACTAATAATTGTTGACGAAGGAGCAAGCTTACATTTTATAGAAGGATGTAGTGCTCCAAAATACAACAAAGTTAACTTACACGCAGGTTGTGTTGAATTATATGTAAAAGAAAATAGCTATTTAAGATACTCAACAATAGAAAACTGGTCAAAAAATATGCTTAACTTAAATACTAAAAAAGCAATAGTTGGAAAAAATGCACAAGTGGACTGGGTTTCAGGCTCATTTGGCTCTAAAATATCTATGCTTTATCCAATGAGTATATTAAACGGAGAAGGCTCTAAAACAGAGTTTACAGGAATTTCGTTTGCTGGTAAAGGTCAAAATCTAGATAATGGATTTAAAGTTGTTCACAATGCTAAAAACACATCAAGTGTTGTAAATGCAAAATCAATTTCAAAAGATGGCGGAACTTGTACATATCGTTCGTTAGTAAGAATAAGTGAAAATGCAAAAAACTCAAAATCAGTGGTATCTTGCGAATCCCTTATGCTGGACGACATATCAAAATCAGATACAATTCCAGTAAATGATATTAGAACAGATGAAGTCGAATTTTCTCATGAAGCAAAAATTGGAAAAATTAGTGATAAAACAATCTTTTATTTAATGAGCAGGGGAATGTCAGAAGAAGACGCAAAAGCAATGATTGTAAGGGGATTTGCTTATCCAATATCAAAAGAATTACCAGTAGAATATGCAGTAGAAATGAATAATCTAATTAACTTAGAATTGGAAGGAGCAATTGGATAATATGGAAGAAATTAAATTAAATCAAACGCCAGTAAGGACTTCAAGAAATTATAATATAAATAACATAAAGCTAAAAGATATAAAAATTCCAAAAGAAATAGGAAATTTTGAAAGTTTAGAAATGAAAGGTAAAACATCATTAGTAGAAAAAGTTACAAGCCTAGGAAATATGGAATTAAAATATGGAGTTGGTGTGATTAATAAACCTAATATGAATTTGCAAATAAACATAGCAGAAACCATAGAAGAACCACTAGAATTGGATTTTATGTTGAATGAACAAAATAGAAATTTAGTAGAAAATATTGTAATAAATGCAAGTAAAGGAATTCAAGCAACTGTTATATTAAAATATGAGACAGTTGAAGATATACAAGGATTTCACAATGGAATATTAAAAGTAAATGCTGATAAAAATGCCAAAATAGATATAGTATTAATCAACTTAGTAAATGAACAAACAAATAATTTTTTAAGTATAGAAAATGTATTAGAAGAGCAAAGTAATGTAAAATATACAGTTGTAGACTTTGGCGGGAAAAATAGTATAACAAATTATTATTCTAATATAAAAGGGCAAAAAGCTGATAGCACAATAAATACAATATATCTAGGGAAAGATAACCAATTGTTTGACATAAATTATATTGGCGAATTATGGGGAAAACAAAGCAATTTGGATATTGATGTTCAAGGTGCTATAAAAGATAATGCCAGAAAGCATTTTAAAGGTACAATAGATTTTAAAAGAGGTTGTAAAAAGGCAACTGGAAATGAAAACGAATATTGTACAATTCTATCAGATACAGCAAAATCAATTGCACTTCCAATGCTTCTTTGCGAAGAGGAAGATGTGGAAGGAAATCATGCAACAAGTGCTGGAAAAATAGGAGAAAAGGAATTGTTTTATATTATGAGTAGAGGATTTGAATTGAAAGAAGCTTTAAAACTTATGCTAAGGGCTAAGTTTAATAAGGTTCTTGAAAATATTCCTGTGGAAGAGTTAAAAGAACAGATTATAACTGAGATGGAAACAAGACTAGATTAAAAAACAATGGTAAAGCTGAGTCAACGAAAAAAACTTATACAAAACAAATGACTTGCTTTATGTAAGCAAAATCGAAAGGAAATAAAAATGGATATAGAAAAAATAAGAAAAGACTTTCCAATATTGGAAGGCGATATAGCATATCTAGATAGCGGAGCAACAACGCAAAAACCAAAACAAGTAATAAAAGCAATAGAAGAATTTTATGAAAAAAATAACGCAAATCCACATAGAGGGGCATATTCGCTAAGTATTGAAGCTACTGAACAATATGAAAATACAAGAACAAAAATAGCAAAATTTATAAATGCAAAACACAGAGAAGAAATCATATTTACAAAAAATGCAACAGAAAGTTTAAACCTAATTGCATATTCATATGGACTAAATGAGTTAAAACAAGATGACGAAATAGTTGTATCAATAATGGAACATCATTCAAATATTGTACCTTGGCAAAAAGTTGCAAAAGCAACAGGCAGTAAGCTAAACTACATGTATATAAATGATGAATTTGAAATTTCGGATGAAGAGATTGAAAGCAAAATAACTGATAAAACAAAGATAGTTGGAATAGCCCAAGTATCAAATGTTTTAGGAACAATAAACAATGTGAAAAAAATAATAGATTATGCTCATAAAAAAGGTGCAATTGTTATAGTTGACGCAGCCCAAAGTATTCCACATATGAAAATAGATGTACAAGAATTAAATTGTGACTTCTTAGTATTTTCAGGACATAAAATGTTAGCGCCACTTGGAATTGGTGTGTTATATGGTAAAAAAGAAATATTGAACAAAATGTCTCCATTTTTAATGGGTGGGGATATGATAGAATATGTACATGAACAAGAAACAACATATGCACCACTTCCAAATAAATTTGAAGCTGGAACTCAAAATGTTGAAGGCGTAATTGGACTGGGAGCCGCAATAGATTATATTGAGCAAATTGGATATGAAAATATTCATAAAATGGAAAATGAAGTTTTGGAATATGCAAGGGAAAAACTATCAAAATTAGGCTATATTGATTTGTATTTAACTCCAAACAAACAAAATCATTCAGGAGTAATTTCGTTTAATATTAAAGGTGTTCACCCACATGATGTTGCAAGTATCTTGGATTCTTTAAATGTTTGCGTGCGTTCTGGTAACCATTGTGCTCAACCTCTTCTTAGATCTATGGGAATCGATTCTACTTGTAGGGCTAGTTTTTATTTCTATAATACTAAGGATGATGTGGATAAGCTAGTTGCTGGACTTGAGAAGGCGTACAAGATGTTTGAAAAATATATTGCGAAATAAGCGAAAGGAAAGAAAAATGGACGAGTTAAACCAAATGTACAATGAATTAATAATGGAACACAGTATGAATTCGTACAATAAAAAGAAATTAGACCGCTGTGATTATTGCGAATTAGGGCATAATCCAAACTGTGGAGATGAAATAGAAATAGAAGTAAAATTAAATGGAAATATAATAGAAGATATGGCATTTACAGGCCACGGCTGTGCAATTTCTCAAGCTTCAACATCAATTATGATAGATACATTAAAAGGAAAAACAGTAGAAGAAGCAAAAGAAATAATAGAAACATTTATAGGAATGATTAAAAGGGAAACAACAAGTGAAGAAGAATTGCAGAAACTAGAAGATGCAATTGCTTTTAGGAATATTTCAAATATGCCTGCAAGAGTGAAGTGTGCGCTTCTTGCGTGGCATACTATTGAAGATATATTGAATAAAAAATAAAGGAAAAAAATATGGAGAACAAAAAAGTATTATTAGGAATGAGTGGTGGAGTAGACAGCAGTGTATCAGCTCTACTACTAAAAGAAAAAGGATATGAAGTAATAGGAACAACACTAGAACTATTCACAGGAAGTAGTTGTTGTAATATAGAAACATACATAGATGCCAAAAATGTATGTAATCAAATAGGAATGCCACACTTTACATACAATTACAAAGAAGAATTTAGAAAACATGTTATAGAAGACTTTATAGACTGTTATTCTAATTGTAAAACACCAAATCCATGTATAGAATGTAACAAATATATGAAATTTGGAGTAATGTGGGAAAAGGCAAAAGAATTAGGATGTAACTATATAGCAACAGGACATTATGCTAGAACAATATATAGCGAAAAATATGGAAGATGGGCATTAGCAAAATCAGATGCTGGAAAAAAAGACCAAAGCTATGTATTATGGAGCATACCAAAAGATTTGATACAACATATACTATTTCCGCTAGCAGAATTTGAAGAAAAAGAACAGATTAGAGAAATAGCAAGAAAAAATAACTTAAAAGTTGCAAATAAGCCAGACAGTGAAGATATATGTTTTATACCAGACGGAAATTACAAAAAATTCTTGGAAAACAACTCAAACCTAAAACCAAAAGAAGGAAATATTGTAAACTCAAAAGGTGAAATTTTAGGAAAACATAAGGGGTTATATTATTACACAATAGGCCAACGTAAAGGGCTTGGAATTTCTAATCCAGTACCATTATTTGTGTTGGGATTTAATAGTGCTAAAAATGAAGTGGTTGTTGGAGAAGAAAAAGAATTATATAAAAAAGAAATAAAAGTTAATGATATAAATTTATTGTTAGTAGATGAGATTAATGATTGGATTGATGTTGAGGTAAAAGTAAGATATTCTGCTAAAAGTGCTAAAGCAAAAATTAAGCAGGAAGGGACTCAAATTAGTGTGGTTTTTGAAGAGCCACAAAGGGCTATAACTCCTGGGCAGTCTGCTGTTTTCTATGACGGAAATTTAGTTTTAGGCGGGGGTAAAATTTTGTAATATAATTGTAATAAAACTTGTTTCCTTAGAGACGTGCAAATAAAAACACGTCTCTAAATTTTTTTGCTCAAAAAGTTGCAATTGCAACAGTTAATAAAAAAAATAGAGATATAATGATAGCAGAAAAACGAAAGGGGAACGAATAAATGAAAATCATAAAAAGAGATGGAACAATAGTTGATTATAACAAGGAAAAAATCAAAGTAGCAATACAAAAAGCGAACAATGAAGTACCAAGAAAAGAAAGAGCTACACTAGAAGATATAAAAGAAATAACAAACTATATTGAAGAATTGCAAAAGCCAAGAATATTGGTTGAAGACATACAAGACATAATAGAAGAAAAACTAATGGAAATGGGAAAATACCAACTATCAAAAAAATACATAACATACAGATATACAAGAGCACTAGTTAGAAAAGCAAACACAACAGACCAATCAATAAAAGAACTAATAGAAGGTGAAAGCGAATACTGGAACAACGAAAATTCTAACAAAAATGCCAAAGTAGTAACAACACAAAGAGACTATCTAGCAGGAATAACAAGTACAGACATTACAAGAAGATTTTTATTACCAGAAAACATTGTAAAAGCACATGATGAAGGAATAATCCACTTCCACGATGCTGATTATTTTGCACAAAATGCACTACATAACTGTGATTTAATAAACTTAGAAGATATGTTACAAAATGGAACGAACATAAATGGTGTAATGATAGAAAAACCACACAAATTTTTAACAGCGATGACAATAGCAACACAAATAATAACAGCAGTAACATCTAGTCAATATGGTGGTGCAACAGTAACAATGACACATTTAGCCCCATTCGTAAGAGACAGTTACAATGCATACCTAAAAAAATATGAAAACAGAAAACTAAATAAAGAGCAATGCGAAAAATTTGCAAAAGAAGACTTACTTAAAGAAATAAAAGACGGAGTTCAAACATTCCAATATCAAATAAACTCAATGACAACAACAAATGGACAATCTCCATTCTTAAGTGTATGTTTCTATTTAGGAGAAACAAAAGAATACAAAGAAGAACTAGCACTAATAATAAAAGAATTTTTAGAGCAAAGAATTGTAGGAATGAAAAACGAAAAAGGAGTATATATTACACCAGCATTCCCAAAACTACTATATGTATTAGAAGAAGATAACATACACGAAAACAGCAAATACTGGTATTTAACAGAGCTTGCAGCAAAATGTACAGCAAAAAGAATGGTACCAGACTACATATCTGAGAAGAAAATGTTAGAACTTAAAAAAGATAAAAACGGAAATGGAAACTGTTATCCATGTATGGGATGTCGCTCATTCTTAACACCATATGTAGACCCAGAAACAAATCAACCAAAATACTATGGAAGATTTAATCAAGGTGTTGTAACAATCAACCTAGTAGATGTGGCGCTATCATCAGGTGGAGATATAGAAAAATTCTGGAAAATATATGACGAAAGATTAGAACTATGTCACCAAGCACTTCAATTAAGACACGAAAGACTAGCAAAAGCAACAAGTGATGTAGCACCAATATTATGGCAATATGGAGCATTAGCAAGATTACCAAAAGGAGCAAGCATACACGATTTATTACACGGAGGATATTCAACAATATCACTTGGATATGCAGGATTATACGAATGTGTAAAATATATGACAGGACACAGCCACACAGACAACGGTAAAGGAAAAGACTTAGCAATTGAAGTTATGAAAAAAATGAATGACAAATGCAAAGAGTGGAAGTCAAAAGAAAATATGGATTACAGTGTTTATGGAACACCAATAGAATCAACAACATACAAATTTGCAAAATGCTTAAAAGATAGATTTGGAGAAATAGAAGGAATAACAGATAGAGATTATATAACAAACTCTTACCATGTACCTGTATTTGAAGAAATTGACGCATTCTCTAAACTAAAACTAGAAAGTGAATTCCAAGAATTAAGCCCAGGTGGAGCAATATCTTATGTAGAAACATCAAACTTACAAAACAACTTACCAGCTGTATTACAAGTAATTAAATTTATATATGATAATATTATGTATGCAGAATTAAATACAAAATCAGATTATTGCCAAGAATGCGGATATACTGGTGAAATCTTAATTGATGATGATTTAGAATGGTATTGTCCAAACTGCGGAAATAGAAATCATAATACATTGAATGTAGCTAGAAGAACTTGTGGTTATATTGGAAGCAATTTCTGGAATAAGGGTAGAACACAAGAAATTAAGGAGAGAGTTATTCATTTAGACAATAAGGATGATGAATAAATTTAAACAATAATAGCCATCTTGCTTCGTTAAATCCAATTTGAAACGCAGTCACATACACTATGTATGCTCCTTTGCCTTTCAAATTGGATTTGCCTAGCAATATAACTATTCTTGTTTGAATTGGAAAGGGATAGCGATGAGATATAACAAGATTAGAAAAATGGACATAGCAAATGGCCCAGGAGTAAGAGTATCAATATTTATGCAAGGATGCACATTCAATTGTAAAAATTGTTTCAACAAAGATACACACGACTTTAATGGTGGAAAAGAATTTAATGAAGAAACAATAGACAGAGTACTTGAACTATGTGATAATGACGTAATAGAAGGGTTATCAATCTTAGGCGGAGAACCAATGCACCCAAAAAACATAGAAGGAACAACAGAACTTGCAAAAAGATTTAAAGAAAAATTTCCAAACAAAAACATTTGGGTTTGGTCAGGATTTCAATTTGACAAAGAGCTAAAAGACAAAGAAGCTCTGAATTATGTAGATGTTTTAGTAGACGGTCAATATGTGGACGAACTAAGCAATCCAACTCTAAAATGGAAAGGCTCAGAAAACCAAAGAGTAATAGATGTACAAAATAGCATAAAAAACGACAAAATCTTGACATTATAAAAATTAAATAGTATAATAATTGTATTGTTATCAAGAGTGGACGAGAGAATCGGCTCAGTGACTCCACAGCAACCTATTGAAAAATAAGGTGCTAATACCGACAAAGCAAAGTATGCTTTGGTTGATAAAACAAAAAGAGAATTCAGCCTTTGCAGAAAATGCAAAGGCTTTTTTGTAGCAGATTGCCATTGGGGACGGACCTTTTTGGCATTTGGAAAAGTAGAAAAAACAATAAAAAATGGTGAGGGTGTTTTTAAGGACTGTCCCTAAAAACACCCAGAGAAGGAGTGTTAAAATGAGAAAATTATTTACGTCAGAAAGTGTAACAGAAGGGCATCCTGATAAGTTATGTGATTATATATCAGATAGCATATTAGATGCACATTTAGCAGAAGATGAAAATTCAAGGGTAGCGTGTGAGACAGTAGCAGGAAAAGGTGAAATATATATAACAGGAGAGATAACTTCTAATGCAAAGGTTGATATTGAACAAGTTGCAAGAGAGACAATTAAAGAAGTTGGGTATGATAACGCAGAGACTGATATGGATTACAGAACATGCAAAATAATTGTAAATATGTCAAAGCAATCTAGTGATATAGCTTTAGGTGTTGATAAAGCGTTAGAAGAAAAAGAGGGAGAAGGTATTTTGTCAGAGGGTGCTGGAGACCAAGGGTTGATGTTTGGATATGCTTGTGATGAGACAGAAGAGTTGATGCCTTTGCCAATAATGTTAGCACATAAGTTATCAAAAAGATTAACAGAAGTTAGAAAAGAAAATATTGTAGAAAATTTGAGACCTGACGGAAAAACTCAAGTGACAGTGGAATATGAAGGAAATGAACCTGTTAGAATTGATACAGTTGTAATTTCTACACAACACACTGCTGATGCAGATTTAGATAGGTTAAAAAAAGACATAAAAGAAAAAGTTATAAAATATATTATACCAAGTGACCTATTAGATGAAAAAACAAAATATTACATAAATCCGACAGGAAGATTTGTAATAGGTGGTCCACTAGGTGATAGTGGTCTAACTGGAAGAAAAATAATTGTCGATACATATGGTGGGTATGCAAGACACGGTGGTGGTGCATTTTCAGGAAAGGATGCAACAAAAGTTGATAGGTCAGCTTCATATATGGCAAGATGTATTGCCAAAAATATTGTAGCAAACAAACTAGCTAAAAAGTGTGAAATACAATTATCATATGCAATAGGTGTAGCAAAGCCAGTATCAATATATGTAGAAACTTTTGGAACAGCAACAATTCCAGAAGAAGAGATAGCAAAAAAGATATATGAAAAATTTGACCTAACTCCAAGAGGAATAATAAATTATTTAGATTTACGCAAACCAATATATAAGAAAACCACAAATTATGGTCATTTTGGAAAAAATGAGTTACCATGGGAAAAAATAATTGAATTATAAATGGTACAAATTAAAAGTAATATGCTATAATATATGAAGAATAATATAAGGAGTAGGTATGAAAGAAATATATATAGTATTAACACATACAGGAACAGTGTTATCCAAAATAGTTAGAGCATATACTAAAAAGCAATTTTCTCATGTTTCAATTGCTTTAGATAAAGATTTGCAACAAATGTATAGCTTTGGAAGATTAAAACCGTCAAACCCATTTTTTGCAGGGCTTGTACACGAATATATACATAAGGGAACATTTAAAAGGTTTTATAATACAACAACTAAAATCTATTCTCTTGAAGTAACTGAAGAACAATATGATAAAATAAAAGAAATAATTGATAAAATGTATGAACAAAAAGAAAAGTACAAATTTAATATATTAGGTTTATTTGCAGTTGCATTTAACATAAAAGTAAGACGAGAAAATACGCTTTATTGTGCAGAATTTGTAAAGTACTTATTTGATGTGTCTAAAATAGACAATGATTTGCCAGAGATTATAAAACCAGTAGATTTTGAAAGTGTAAAAGGAATAAAAGAAGTATATAAAGGACTTTTGAGAAATTATAAAGCTCCTAGAAAGATATTAACAACAATATAAATAAAACCACAATTTTTAAATTGTATATTTGAAAATTGTGGTTTTATTATGTTTTTAGACAACAAATTGTAACATTTTTAACAGTTTTTTATTTCATTGTATTGACGTTTTATGACATCTGCTATAAAATATAAATGTGAATAAAGAGACAAAAAATGTAAATACTATAAAAGATAACAAAGAGATACTTGTTGACGTAATCCATGTATAAAGTATAAGATATATATGCAAAACAAAAGAAGGGAGTTTTAAAAAATGAGAAAACAAACAAATGAGAAAGGAATTACACTAATAGCGCTAGTAATAACAATTATAGTATTATTAATATTAGCACGGAGTGACAATAGCAACATTAACAGGAGATAATGGAATATTAGGAAAAGCAGCGCAAGCAAAAGAAAAAACAAATGCGGCAGGAGACTTAGAATACTTACAAACAGAAGTGTTAGGAATAATGGCAGAATATTATACAGGTGACAAAAGTATGCAAGAAGATGAATATATTTTAACAGAATTAGGGAAGAAAAATGGAATAACAGCTAATATAGCAAAAGGAACAGTAACATACAAAAATAAAGAATACACACTAAGTGAAATAACAGGTGGAACACAAGAAAAAGAGCAAATAGAAAAAAATGGGCTAGAAGAAATTACATTAGCAAATGCTGAAAAAGGAAGTAATGAAGAAACATTATTAAAAGAAGAAAGTGTTAGAGTAATACTTGTAGAAAAGGAAGACAAAACAAACAAAGCAGTAATCCCAACAGGATTTTATTATGTAACAGGAACACCATCAACAGGGCTAGTAATTTCAGATAAAATGGGAGATGATGACAACAATTCTAAAAAGGGAAATCAATTTGTATGGATACCATGTTCAGGAACAAGTGGAATAGAATATGAAAAAACTGAGAACGCTGAAGAAAATTACGGATTAGCAAGATATTGGAAGAAGAAATCAGATAGCGATAAACAATATAGTGAGAAAGAATGGTATTACACAACAGTACCATCAGGATATGAAAATGCAGGACAAGCAATAACAGATTGGTCAGATAATGGTGGAAATTACGTAAGTGTAACAAAATATGGTGGATTTTATATAGGAAGATATGAGGCAGGAGTTCCAAGAAATGCAGATTTTTACGCAGATAGTGAGGGTGCAACTTATCATACAAATACAAAGAAAAATGCAGATGCAGTGTTAAGTATGAGTCCAATAGTACAAAAAAACACACAAAGCTGGAATTATATATCACAAGAAAAAGCTAAAAAGGTTTCAGAAAATATGTATAAAGAGAGTACATCAGTAATAAGTAATTTAGTAGATAGCTATGCATGGGATACAACTGTAAAGTGGATGGCAAGTGATAGTAAATATAGTGGAATAGGAATGGATAGTAAAAATTATGGAAATTATTTAGACAATACTACAATAACAGCAAATACATTATATGCAGAACATAGATTAGGAAGTAGAAATGCAACAGGAGCAGCAAATAATAAAAGTGATTATTGGACATTTGCGACAAAATATAAAAAAGGAAATATGACATCAGGAAGAATTACATTGTTAACATCAATAAGAGACCAATATGAATTTGCATTAAATTCATATGATGACACAAATTATAATTATTATATATATAAAGAACTAGCAACAGGAGCAGCAGATGAAACAAAAGTAAAAAATATATATGATATGGCAGGAAATATGTGGGAATGGACTACTGAAACAGGAAACCATGGTACTGCAAATGGAAGTTCTGGAACGACGTTTGCCGTTCCTCGTGGTGGGTGTTTCGACAATTCTGGTGAAAGTTACTCTATGTCGTATCGTTTTGGAAATCATACACCTTTTATGTACCACATCCACATTGGTTTTCGTCCTGTAATTTATATAAAATAAAATGCAATGTCGAAAAATGTCGATGAAAAGTTGGAAAAAATTAAATAAAAAGATTGAAAAAGTATATAAAATCTGCTGATAACCGGACGAAATTAGTGAAAGTCAGCAGGGAGTAGAGAAACACAATAAAAAAATGCGACCAATAAGGTCAAAAAAGAGGCAAAAATGAGAGAATTTTGTCTCTTTTATGTAAATAAGGCAT
>Ga0209694_1002475_pt1 | contig 15169 bp, 13 predicted proteins | sample GluameincwithD2O_FD_187499 | JGI IMG/M metagenome (GOLD analysis project Ga0209694, IMG submission 187499) | Mouse cecum microbial communities from Vienna, Austria - Glucosamine amended microcosms incubated with D2O (SPAdes) (version 2) | ecosystem: Host-associated > Mammals > Digestive system >...
GGCGAATAGAGCCGCTTGTCAGAGAAGCGATAAAACGAGCAATACGGGAAAGGCCAATTTTTCTGTTTCGCGTGAAGGCTTCGCCTTCAATCAGGGAACGATCCGGGCAGTCTGCCAGACCGTCCAGATAAGAATAGAAGATTTGGCGATACTGTTTAGGGGATTTCGAATAGGTCAAAATAACCACCTCCGAAATCCTTCGGATTATGGATTAGTTCCGAGTTTCGGTCTGTCAAGTTCCATATTCGGATAATTTATAAACTTTTGGAGCAACTCCACTGCTTGTGTTAAAAATCAAAAAAACGAGGAGCGAATTCCGCATGGAAGACACTCCTTAACTTAATGACATTGAGATAAAACAATAAAAAGAAAAATGAATACCCAATATTATAAGGTTCTGTTGGACTTTTAAACTCACAAAAAGACGGATGTCAAAAAAACATGACATTCGTCTTTTTTATGTGAAAATATCTCCTTTGGAAGACTTCCTTTCAGATTCGGTTTTCTGAAAGGAATTTCATTACTCTATGGAAGGAAAACCATGCCTGAATCGGTTATGATGAATTTGAACGAAGGTTCGATGAAGAAATGGAGAAATGAAATGATCATTCAAAGTAAAAAGGTTTGGGTTGTCGATGACTTTTTAGCCTGCCAGCTTCGTATTGAAGATGGAAAAATTAAAGATATTCTGCCTTATGGACAGGAAAAAGTGGATGAAGACTATGGGGATTTAAGAATTCTTCCTGGTTTCATCGATGTCCATACCCATGGAGCCTATGGTTGGGATACCAATGATGCCACTCCAGAAGGATTAAGACATTGGGTAAAAGAGATTCCTCACGAAGGGGTTACCAGTATTTATCCAACCACAATTACTCAATCAGAAGAAGTGCTTACCAATGCAGTAAGAAACGTAGCAAACGTTGTAGCTGAAGGATATGAAGGCGCCGAAATCATGGGAATTCACTTCGAAGGACCATATCTTTCAAAAACATTCAAAGGCGCACAGCCAGAGCCATACATCGTGGATGCTGACGTTGAACAGTTCAAGCGCTATTATGAAGCCAGCAACCATCTGATTAAATGCATTACGATGGCCCCGGAACAGGATGCTGGATATAAACTGCTGCATTTCTGTGTGGATCATGGAATTGTTGTCTCTCAGGGGCATTCGAACGCCACTTATGAGCAGGCTCATATGGCAATAGCCAATGGTGCCCGTTCAATGACTCATGTCTATAATGGAATGAGCCGTTTTGCAAGTCGTGAACCAGGCCTGGTTGGAGCTGCTTTCCGCTTTAGTGATGTATACGGAGAACTCATCACGGACGGCAACCATTCTCATTTATCAAGCGTATATGATTTCTATCGCTTAAAGGGACCAAACTATGTCGTTATGGTCACTGACTCTCTGATGGTGAAAGGTCTGCCGGCTGGAACCCGTATTTTGTTTGGCGGAAACGAAATTGAACTTTTTGAAGATGGATCCGCTCACTTAGTCGGTGCGGGAAATCTGGCAGGAAGCACTCTTCATGTGAATAAAGGACTGCAGATTCTGATTGAACAGGCAGGGGTTGATTGGATTTCTGCGATCAACAGCTGTACGATTAACCCGGCTAATATGATGGGCATTGCTGATCGCAAGGGCAGTGTTCAGGCTGGAAAAGATGCCGACCTGGCTATCATTGATCAGAATTATGATGTTGTCATGGCCTATGTTCGAGGAAGAAAGGCTTTTTAAACAATGAATTTTTATCTTGAAAGTGTCAAAGCGGCTGAATATCAGGAGTTAATGCAATTTGCGGCTTTTAAGGGAGTCATCAGCACTCCTTCAATGTTTACTCATGAAGGCTTAGATGTAAAAGCTGTCATCGATGATCTGCTTGAAGTGCTTCCCGATAATGCAATGCTGTTTATACCCGTCATTCAAAGTGGATTTCGCAGCATTTTAAAAGAAGCCAGAGAGATTGCCTCTTTGGCCCCCAATGTCATTCCGACTATTCCTTTTTCACCTGAAGGTCTGATGGCTTTAAAAGCTTGTTCAACGCTTAAGGTGAAAGCAGCGTGTTCAAAGATTTCCAAACCTGAGCAACTGGTTTTCGCCCTTAATAACAAAGCACCGATTCTGCTGATTTCAAAACGTCTGATGAATAAAGCAAAAACAGAAACGATGATGCTTGAAACCCTTAAAAACAATGAGGATTCAAGTGCAGAAGTGATTTTCTATGATGTGACAGATGCCAGTGATGTTGGAGATCTGTTTGCCAAAGGATTGAAGAATGTTTCGTTAAAACCAGCGGCTGTAAAAGAAATTTTGCAGGAAGCAAATCTTATCAGTGAAATCCAGGAAGAAAAAGATGAATGGATTATGACCTATACCCGAATGGAACTGTTTGAGTAATCAACCAATCGGTTATTCAAGTCATATATTTTCAAATTGAAAAAATAAATTAAAATCTGTCTTGTTTCAAGCTCAATCAATGTATGAAATAAGAAGCAAAAAAGACTCTACTTATTCAGATGAGATTTTTTGACACAATCAACAGGTCTGGGATTTGTTCCAGGCCTTTTATTATGGAAAATTCGGATAGAAAATTCAGGTTGATGTGAATCAAAATTTGGACGAAACGATTGAAAAAAGAACAGAAGTTGCATTAAAAACAATTGATGAGCCTGCTCAGAATAGCCCGAATTGCGATTGCCTGAGTAAGGGCAAAACAGATGAGTATGAAAATGGGTAAATCTATAATGAAAACAAGCTATGAAAGTAAAGGAGGGTGAATATGGAATTTGAAAAGATGTCCGAAAATCTTCAGCGAATTCTGATGCAGGCCGTTAATGATGCCAAGGCTCACCAGCATGCTTCGGTGGATACAATCGATGTGCTTGAAGCGATCTTTAAAGATGAGGCATTGAATGGACTGTTCGATCGACTGAATGTGGACAAAAAAACTGCTCTGCAGATTATCGCTGCTGAGGAGAAGAATATTGTCAAATCCAACTCAGCCAATGTAAACCTCAGCAATGAGGTGCAGAAATCCATTGAGCACGCCGCCAAATGGGCAGCGCAGCATGATGAAATTTATCTGACCGTTGCCACATTATGGATTTCCTTAATGTTCAACAAATCCTACATTTCCCGTAAACTGGTTCAGGTTTTCTCACTGAATGAGCAGCAGTGCTATCAGGCAGAACTTGAGCGTCGTGGAAAACGTAAAATGGATACTCCAAATGCGGAAGATAATCTTGAAGCGCTCAGCAAATATGGACGCGATCTGGTCGCCGAAGTGCGGGAAGGCAAGATCGATCCAATCATCGGCCGCGATGATGAAATCCGCCGTATGATGCAGATTCTCTCAAGAAAAACAAAAAACAATCCTGTATTGATCGGAGAACCAGGTGTAGGTAAAACAGCAGTTGTTGAAGGACTTGCCTGGCGTATTTTCCAGGATGATGTACCAGAATCTCTGAAAGATAAAAAACTGATCGAACTCGATATGGGTTCCTTAATCGCTGGTGCAAAATACCGTGGTGAATTTGAGGAACGTTTAAAAGCGATTCTTGATGAGGTCAAGGAAAGTCAGGGACAGATTATTCTGTTTATCGATGAAATTCACAACCTGGTGGGTGCTGGTAAGACAGAAGGCAGCATGGATGCAGCCAACCTGCTCAAACCAATGCTCGCCCGTGGCGAACTGCATCTGATCGGAGCCACTACGTTTAACGAATACCGCAAATACATTGAAAAAGATGCTGCTCTTGAAAGACGTTTCCAGCAGGTACAGGTTAAAGAACCAAATGTTGAAGAAACAATCTCCATCCTGCGCGGTCTGAAGGATCGTTTTGAATCCTTCCACGGTGTTCATATCGATGATAACTCCTTAGTTGCAGCAGCCAGCCTTTCGGATCGTTATATCACCGATCGATTCCTGCCGGATAAGGCCATTGACCTGGTCGATGAAGCCTGCGCTACTTTAAAGGTTGAAATGGAATCGATGCCTCAGGAACTCGATGAACTGCAGCGTAAGATCATGCTTCTGCAGATCGAAAAGACATCCCTGATGGATGAAGATGACAAGAAAACTCAGGAACGGCGTCACGAAATTGAAGAAGAAATGGGTCGTCTGCAGGAAAAACGCGACGAACTCTATACCAAGTGGGAAGACGAAAAACGCATGATTGATCTTGCCAAGGAAGATCGTCAGGCTCTAGAAAAAGCAAAACTTGATCTTGAAACCGCTCAGAACGAAGCTCGCTATGAAGAAGCAGCAAGACTGCGTTATGGAACGATCCCTGAACTTGAAGCCCGTATTGCAGCCAGTCAGGCTGATGAAGCTGCCGAAGGCGCTCTGATTCAGGAAACCATCAATGAAGAAATGATCGCCAAGATTATCTCCCGTTGGACCGGTGTTGAAGTCAGCCGTCTGGTTGAATCCGAACGAAAGAAACTGCTGGATCTGAAATCCGAAATGGAAAAACGTGTGGTTGGTCAGGACCATGCAATCGACCTGGTTGTTGATGCTATTTTACGATCTAAAGCCCAGATTCAGGATGAAAACCGTCCTATCGGAAGCTTCCTGTTCTTAGGGCCTACCGGTGTCGGTAAAACTGAAGTCGCTAAGACTCTGGCTGAACAGCTATTCGATGATGAAAGACATATCGTTCGTATCGATATGTCCGAATACATGGAAAAACACGCAGTCAGCCGTCTGATTGGTGCTCCTCCTGGATATGTTGGATATGATGAAGGAGGTCAGCTGACAGAAGCCGTTCGCCGCAATCCATATTCTATCGTTCTGTTTGATGAAGTTGAAAAGGCTCATCCGGATGTATTTAACGTCCTGCTTCAGATTCTTGATGATGGACGGATTACTGATTCCAAGGGTGTGACCGTCGATTTCAAAAATACGATCATTATTCTGACATCCAACCTGGGTGCGCAGTATGCCTTTGAATACAAGGACAAAGCTATTCTTGATGAAAAATACATGGAAGAAGTTAAGAAGCACTTCCGTCCAGAGTTCATCAACCGTATTAACGAAATCATCATCTTCAATGCTCTGAATGAAAAAGCATTCATAAAGATCGCCCGTAATTTTATCGCTGATCTAGCACATCGTCTTGAGGAAAGAGATATTCATCTTCACCTTTCCGATGCCGCTTATGATAAGATCGCTGAAAATGGTGTAGATCCAGTCTTTGGTGCTCGTCCAATGCGTCGTTATATCCAGAGAAATATCGAAACAGACATTGCGAAAAAGATGATCGAAGTTGGTGCTATGAAAGACGCCGATATCGATGTTGATGTTAAAGACGGTAAATTTGAAGTCACGATTCACGAGAAGAAAGACTGATCAGTTTACCCGTCAGAACGATTCAAAGATGAAATAGATTAATCAAAAGGAGTTCTTAAAGGAGCTCCTTTTGTTTTGGAAATTCCTGTTTTTCAAATTCATTCAGATCTGTTTTTCAATTTACTATTGAAATGATGATTGAGAGCTCAAAAAGTGATCACAAGAAATGAACAGAATGAATTAAAAAGATCATAATGAAAAGCAGAAGAAGGTGATGAAATGAATTTAGCCGAAATTTTAGAAAAATCGAATAAGATTGTTTTCTTTGGGGGTGCTGGAGTCAGTACGGAAAGTAATATTCCGGATTTTCGCTCTCCAACTGGCCTGTATGGAGAAAAACGGGAAAATAAATATCCATTCCCAGCTGAGATCATGCTCTCTCACAGTTTCTACGTAAAGCATCCTCAAATGTTCTTTGATTTCTACTTTAATGAAATGATTTATAAAGATGCAGTGCCCAATGATGCCCACAAGGTTCTTGCAGAACTTGAGAAGATGGGGAAACTGACTGCAGTGATTACTCAGAATATTGATGGTCTTCATCAAAAAGCGGGAAGTGTCAACGTTCTTGAACTGCATGGTTCTGTTCTTAGAAATTTCTGTACAAGATGTCATACGGAATATACTCTGGAAGAAACGATGAACAGCCGGGATGATAAAGGAATTCCCAGGTGTCCAAAAGACGGAGCCATCATTAAACCGGATGTGGTTTTATATGAAGAAGGACTGGATATGAATGTTTTATATAAAGCAGTCCAGGCCATTCAGGAAGCCGATTGTCTGATTGTTGCTGGAACGAGTTTAACTGTGAATCCAGCAGCAAGCCTGATTCAAAATTTCCGCGGCAGATACAGCGTTCTGATTAACAAGGATACAACCCCATATGATCGCTCTTTTGATCTGATTATTCGTGATTCCATTGGAAAAGTACTGAAACAGGCGTTCCAGGAAATGACAGAATATGAAAGCGCTGGCAATTAATACAACTGGTTAATCAGCATCAAATCAAAGTAAGTGACATCCTCCCCCGCCTACGCCAACGCTTAGAGGCGGGGGCTTCCACCATAGGCCAGGTTTGGTTCCTGCTCGATAGAGCCATCGCTCTAAGGTTCAACAGGCTATCTCCGTGTGTCCCACGGTTCTATGATATTTGTTGAATTAGGCGATGACTAACCGCATTCCTTCATTTCTGATGTTGATTGCTGCATTGATGTCTCGATCGTGATGAGCGCCACACTCTGGGCAGTCCCAGACTCTGAGAGATAAGTTTTTCGTTTCTTTATTCTTATAGCCGCAGCTAGAACAGATCTGACTGCTTGCAAAGAACTTATCCACTTTGACAAGCTGTTTTCCCATATCGGCAAGCTTATACTCCAAAAATCGAGTGAACATTCCCCAGCTGTTATCTGATACAGACTTACCAAAATGAAGTGACTGTGACAGTCCTTGCATATTCAGATTTTCGATACAGACACAATCATGGTCATTGGCTATCTGCCTTGATTTTTTATGCAGAAAATCTCTGCGTTGATTGGCTTTTTTTCATGAAGTTTAGCGACTTTGATTCGCTGTTTATTTCAGTTGTTTGAGCCTTTGACCATGTGTGAAAGTTTCCGTTGCTCTCTTTTGAGCTTCTTTTCAGCCTGGCGGTAATATCCTGGATATTTGGGCTCATTGCCGTTGCTGTCCTTATACAGCTCATGCATGGAATAATCCAGACCGATGAAAGATTGCGGCGTCTGTTCCTGTACTTGCTTATCATACTCGACCAAAACGCTCGCATAGTACTTTCCGCTTGGACTCTGGCGTATCGTTACAGACTTCAGTTTATAATCCGAAGGGATCGAACGATGCTGATTGATTTTGACAAGACCCACTTTTGGAAGCTTGATGCAGCCGTTTTTAATAGTAATATTGCCATTGATACAGTTCGTCGAATAACTCTTTCGGCTGTTCTTCTTCGACTTGAATTTTGGAAAGCCAGATTTGGAGTGTTTAAAAAAGTTCTGGAAGGCTGCATCCAAATGACGAAGAGACTGTTGCAGTGCGATGCTGTCCACTTCTTTGAGAAAGCTATACTCTTCAGTTTTCTTTAACTTCGCCATGTCATTAGCACACCAGGTGTAATTCAAAGTGGATTGATCCATTTGGTACTGCTGAATTCTTTTGTCGAGGTAATAGTTGTAAACCAACCGCACACAGCCGAAGGTTTTCGCAAAGAGAATTTCTTGTTCTTTATCTGGATAGATTCTGAATTTGTAAGCTTTGTTCATTGTTCTTTACCCTGGTTAGATATCTATTAAAGCATAATACAAAACTTACATCTTATTTTATAGATCAATCAGGCAATTCATCCCCCGCTTTCTCTTTGCTTAGAAGTGGGGGTCTTCTTGCAGAGAATAGGATAAATAGACCAGACAAAAAACGGATCCATCCCTGTAGCATACAGAATGGATCCGTTCTTTAATATTTATATTCATTTATATTCAGAATTACTGGAAATTTCACTTCAGATAATAAGTTCGAAGAAAATTGAATTGGTATTTTGAATTTCTGCCATTATAAATGAAGCTGCTGTGATTTATGGTTTTCTGCTTCACGCTTTTTTTGTGCATCAAGCAACTGCTTGATAATAATGCAGATCGTTTCTTTATCGATTTCAGAAAGCTTTCGGAAATCTTCCATCATGAGCTGTTCTGTGATGGACAGAATCAGAGGCTGATCATCAAAGGCATAATCAAACAGGCTGGCTGGATTGACATCGAGAAATTCTGCAATCGCGTTGAGCTTAGTGGTTGGAATATTCGCAATGATTCCAGACTCATATTTTGAAACCGTTGTAGCTGAAGCACCGATGGCATCCGCCACCTCCTGTAATGTTTTTTTCCTTCTTTGCCGGATTAACCGGATTTTCTCTCCCGCTGTCTGCATATTTACCCTCTTGAAATCATTATAAACATAAGAAAATTATTTTGTCTGTTCAGGCAAGTTTCTGAATGATTTTTTCTCTAAATTCAAAATCCCTACCTTGTAAGTGAATAGACTGAAGACGTTTCTTTGGCTGAATCAGGCAGTTGATCCAAAGAATGAAAAGAAAGAATGAAGATCGAAAAGAAAGAATGACGAGAAAGAATGAACATAAAGAGAAAAAGAGGGAAGAAATGCTCTTAGTTCTGATCAGGTTTTTCATCGCTGTACTTGGTTCACTGACAGATAAAAAGGTAAAAAAAAAGAGACGATATAGTCTCATATATTTGGTACAGAATCAATTCTGTTCTAATTTTCAAAATGGCGGAGTCGCAGGGATTCGAACCCTGGGTAAGCTTTCACCTACACAGCCTTTCCAAGACTGCACCTTAAACCGCTCGGACACGACTCCATTTCCGTGGTACCCATTTATATTATCCAATGAGGCACCAGAAGTCAAACGGAAATTAAAGAAAATATTTCGCCAGGTTTTCGGTTAAGTGATTATTTCCAGTAATATTCAGATTGTTTTCAATGTTCTGGTTGAAATATTCGTTAAATAACATGAATTCATCACAATTGAATCTTAAATCAATTCGAAGATCTGGACGTTAAGTTTTCTCAGAAATGAATATCACTGCTTTTTTGCTCTTACGATTACTCCAGATAGAGAAGAAGTTGAGTTTCCTTAATGATCTCTTCTGCAACCGGGATCAGATTACAATTTGTTTTTTGATGGAAAGTTCTCCGAAACCAGTTTTCGAAAGAATCAGGTGAAGGTAAAATTTTAGATTGAAAGCAGAATGCGGCGAAATCAAGAACGTCAAATTCGATAGCATGCATAAATTTTTCCTCTCTTTTCTGTTGAGAATATCGTATTCCCAAATGAGACACGAATTATGCCTGATTCTTAAATTTGGCAAAATATAATTTAAAAACCAAAAGAGATGGGGAAGAACGAATAATTCAGGTCTGAATTCATCAGAAAAAGCGGAAAGAATTTGTTTGTTTCATTTCACATATTATTCCGTAATGATTCAATAGTTAGCAAAGAGTCACGGCTTATACTGAAGTGAAACCATATCAGAACCTTATAGGAAGGTTCATGACTAGAGATTAGAAAGAAGGAACCGCGAATCGATATGTGGAAATATAAGTGTAAAAGTCAGGTGCTGACTTTGCTTATTGGATTTATTATGGGTGCGCTTTTGATGGTCGTAACTGTTGGAAACTCATCCTATACAGAAATTCTCGAAACGATGCTCCCGGCTGAAACGGTTCGAATGCTCGAAATGAATCCCATCCTGATTTATCTTTCAGGAGGATGTGCGATTGCCGGGCTTTGCAATGTCTATATCATTGGAAATGTGATGAGCAGTCAGTTCGGGATGTCGATCTTTTTCTGGTTTTTGCTGTTGATGATCATGCCTGAATATCTGATCATGTTTGGAATTGTTACTTTCCCGATTACTTTGATTGTTTCATTGTATGGATGGATTTCACTGCATCTATCAGTTCAGGGACGGCTAAAAAAACGCAAGATTTCAAACGATGATGAAATTGTCCGGATTTATGAGATTCATCATCCGCTGCTCGAAGAATACAAGGACATGGCAACTGGTATTCGAAAAACAGTCAACAAGATTACTGCAATTTACTTCCTTGGAATTATTGCTGTGTTCTGCGTAATGTTTTTTATTGATAATCTTTTTGTCAGCATCATCGCCATCTTTGGCTACATGTTTGCCTTCCAGTTCTTAACCAACTACCGCATTGCTCAGTTTCAGCCCATCAGCAATCTGCTTTACCAGCAATGCAACCCGGAAGCCTGTATGTCCGCGCTGATTTATTATTCAAAAAGAGGAAACCATTACCGCCTGAGTAATCAGTCCTTAATGGCAAGCTGCCTGATCTATCTTGATGATCCAGAACTGGCACAGGATGTACTGATTACTTTTCCAAGAAGCAACCCAACTTCCATGCTGACCTACTGGTCTTTGATGTCCTATACATACTATCTGCTCAAGGACATGCATGGACTTGAGAGATGCCGTGATGAGATTAATAAGATTCAGCCCAAAATGGGTGCCATGAATATTATGATCAAATCAACTGAACAGGCATCAGTAGAAAACAAAATCCGGTTAATGAACCGTGATTTTCAGGCCTGCAAACAATACTATCTTGATCTTCTCAAACACAGTCCTTCAAGACTGACTCAGGCTGACTGTTTCTACTACATCGCATTGATTTCTTTTGTTCAGGAAGACTATTCCATTGCGAGAATGTATTTTGAAAAGACCATTCGAACAGGAAATCGACTGTATTTTGTACAGAATGCGAAAAACTATCTAAGCAAAATTGAAGAAATCGAGCCGGAATCAGCAGACGGCATTCCTTATGAACGATATCTTCCTTAATTTGACATTCGGAATTCATTTCTGAATCATTCAACGAATTAAATCAATGTTAAAAACGAAAATGAGGCTTAGCGAAAGAGACAGACGACTAGTTTGTTCCTTTTACGCTAAGCCTCGTTTTATTTGTGAAATACATTATAGAAAACCAGAAAACTGACTTCCATGAAACCATAGCCAATTTCTGAAAGACCTGAAATATGACCACAAAAGCAGATGATTAACCAGGAAATCCCAATGATGATCAGCTGCATTTTTATAGTCGGATCCATGGATAAAAGCCAGGTCAGAGGATTGATCCATAAATCAAACTGACTATTTTCTGAGTGGCTGAAAAATAACCAGCAGATCTGGTACGTAATAAAACCAAGAATGCCGCCCCAGACATGAAGATCCTTTAACCAGGCCTGATTTTCCCAATAAGGAATTAAAGGGGAGACAGCCATTAAAAAGCAGGAGACGCCTAACAAAATTTTTGCAGGCCTTTTATTTTCAAATTTTTTAGTCATCAATGAACCGATAAGCAGGAACATAGAGGTGATGATTGAAAAAGAAGCCATCATCAACCAGCCTGAAACGCTGGTTGAGAGTCCAGTCAGATTTTCAGTGATCAGATTCAATTGCCGGCTTAAAGTGACTAATAAACAAACATAGAATACCCAGGCAATCAGCAGCCATGTTCTGGTCTTTTTTAAAACATTCAGATTCATCATCCTCGCTTTCCTATTGGTTTTAACATATCGATTGTACATAAGATCAAAAAAATCCTGGATCTTTCACTCAATATCTCATCAATCAATCCAATCCTTTTCAAATCAATCTTTGATTCTTCATTTGGCTCACTGCCTGAAGAAGTCATATCTACTTATCGTTAATTCCGTTTTCTTGACAAGCAATCAAAAATCGACGCTTTTTGACTGAAATCTCATCCTGATTTAAGAAAAAGTAAAATAATTCGAGAAATTTGTGTCGAAACCAAATTTGCGGTGGATAAGGAAGATGTATCGAATACTGTAATTCGATCTTACAGGATTCGATACATTAACAATTTTTTGATGCAAACCATTTTAAACCGGGATAAGCCAGAAAAAAGAAAAGGGAACCTGCCTTATCTGGCTGTTCCTTAGAAAGGAACGGGTACTAATTTGAAAACAAATCTCTTATTTTTCCAGCCCGTAAAAAGGTATGATAGAAAACTTTGAAATCAGATATCCAGATTCAGATACCATGCTGGTTCAATTTAAGAAGCCAGAGATGCTTGATCGATCGATTTTAGGCCGAATTGAGAATGATCTGAATACACTGCCTTTTTCGATCAGTGAATCCAGGAATGACATTCTGATCTATTCTGTAAAAAACCTGATACCGCTGAGTTCATTTCTTGAACAATACAGCTTTTCTCAAACCGAAGGCTATCAGTTTCTGATCAACCTGCTCAGTAAGGTCGCCAGCGTGCATCGAACAAAACCCATTCTGCTCGATCTTCACACGATCTTCTGTTCATTTTACGGAGATGAAATCTACTTTGCGGCCATACCGGTCGCTTTGGAATATTGGATGTTTCAAAAGGAAGAAAACCTGAATTTTATAAACAGACTCTCTGAAGTATTCACCACTGATGATGCTTTTGAAATTATCGGTTACCTGAAAATGATGATGAAGAAGCCAGGCTTTTCTTTTCAGTCACTCATCTATGGTCTTGAAGATCTTGAATGTACTTATTATCCTCGAAGTTTCTGGAAAAGATCGCAGCCTTATCCACCGTTTCGAGCAACCCATGCCATTCGGCCAAAACAGGAATTTCTTCATTCAAATGAAATCAGAGCGGATGGATTGAAATCAGAAGTTGTAGAGCAGAAAACGCACAAACCCAATTCTAGATTTTCCTTTGCCAGCCGATCATCCCGAAAAAGGAAAACAAATTCTGATTCAGTGAATTCCGGCCGAATCGAGAAGACCTCACTGAACAGACATCTGAAAAATCCAGATCCTGAAATGGAAAATTCTCCTTATCAAATGGAAGAACACTTGGATTCGAAAAGAAATGATCAAAAAATTGCAAAATTTGACTCTGAAAACAGATTGATTGGATCCAATCAACCCACACGATCAAATCAGGTCTTCTATGATCAATTTTTTGAAACAAGGGATAAAGAGGATCCTTTTCAAAACTATACAGGTCTCAAAGAAGAGGTGTTTCAATCGGATTCCTTTAGTGCCTTAACACAAACATCTGCCTTTACTGAATCAACAGAAACCAGTACTGAAGCCCCAACGCAGCTGCTGATCATTGAACCTGAAGCAAGTGGATGGATTGAAATTAAAAATCGCAGATATTCATTGTCTAAAGCCGAAACCATCATCGGCCGTCATCCAGACTGTGACATTGTACTCAATATGCCTGATGTCTCAGGTCATCATGCCAGGATACTTTTTGAAAACGGAAGATATTATCTTTCAGTATTAAACAGCCGCAATGGAACCTTTATTGAAGACCATCAGGTGATCCGAAAAATGAGATTGCGTGAAGGAATGCATCTTCGGTTTTCATCACAGGAGGCCATCTTCCATGAAAAGCAGATATCAGTTTAAGAAGGGGCTCAAAAATAAAGGCGGACTGTGCGTTATGAAGGTCTTTGATCTTCAGAAGCAGCAGGATCTTTTAGCTAAGGCTATTCTGAAAAGCTGTCCACAGATTCTTCTGCAGCAGGCAAAAAGAGAAATCGATCTGCTTTCAAAAGCGTCGATGGATGGATTTCCAATTCTTGAAGATCTGGAAAACAACTGTGAGCATTTGATTATTTATGAAACCTATATCGAGGGAAAGAATCTGAATGAATGGCTCAAAGACAGGCCGTCAAAAAAGAGAAGAAAAAAAGTCTTTCTTGAAGTCTGTGCAAGAATTGAACATTGTCATGAGCTTGGCTATCTGTACATGGATCTAAAACCTGAACACATTTTAGTTGGTGAAAATGACCAGACCTGGCTCATTGATTTCAATGCGATTATTCCCATTGGTTCGACGCAGGTCATTCTGTCCAATGAGCTGGCTGTGCCACCTGAAAATGGACTTCTCAAGCTCAATGAGCAGGCTGATTTTCCAGGGCTGGGAACGATTCATCGATTATTATTTGGACCTTCCAACTTTTCGTGGACCTGCATTCAGGAAGATCGAAATCAACGCTTTAAGTCATTGGAAGCCTTAAAAAAAGCTGCATTTCCAGACCGCAAATTACCAATTATGGTCTGTGGAATTTTCATGATGGTTCTTGGTGTGTTCTTTATTCCAATCCTGAACGGTAAAAATGCTGCTTCTAAAGAAAACCAGATGTTGCAGACGGAGTTTCATCTGGATGCTTCCATGTTTGAACAGACTCATCTTGAAGATGAAATTCTGAAACTTCTTCAATCGACAAAGGTTCAGGATTCATTCAATGAACCAGCATCAGTAAAAAAACTGCTTGATCAGGTGGCTGGTTTCTCAAAACAAAATCCATTTCTATCCAGATTGCTTTTGCAAAAAGTAAATGTTCCCGAAGATCTTCAATCCGGAAAGAACTGGATAAAAATATTAACCTCGGCTGATCAAAAGGCAAAGGCTGAAGCGTTTGATCCCTGGATCAGGGAAGTTTTCGAATCCTTTGAAACAATGGATCAAAACCAGAAAAAAGAACCTGAAAATTCCGGAAATTTTAAAGAATTGGAAGAGCTGCTTTATTCCTTAAGTCTTCATCAGATTCAGGTTAAGACAATTGAGCGATCACGGATTAATGAGATGCTGCAAAAATCGGATCAAAAAAATGGCGATCAAAAATTTTCGCTTGCGGTAATCCAATACGTCTTAATGGATTATTCATTGTCGAATCAGCTATTCGATATTCCAGATGCAATCATCAAAAATCTCGAAAAGGATCAAAAAAGTGCAGGGCTTGTCCAAATTTACAGACAACTCAGAATTCAGAACATTCAATGATCCGATCAGAAATATTCAAAAACAAAATAATAATTTTGAAAGGTACCCCATGTCAAGGACACAAAAAAGAAAGATATTCCTGAATGTGGACAACTTTGAGTAACACTTCAGTTAATCCAGATGATTACGCAGGAAATACAACCAGACCAACTGGACATGAATTATCTGTTCATTGCTCGCAGATGACAGAGTGCATTCAGAAACAGGTTCTGCCAAGGGGGAAAGCGAAGCGGCCCTTGGCGGGTTCCGGGTCTGAATGCGACGATGGATCGCGAGTGATGAGCAGGTAATTCCCCCACTGATTCACGTTTTACAGGCTGAAATTCCTGGCTTGGCCTGATCAGACATCAGAGCACATTCAGGAACATGAACCCCTTTAAGTGGGTAATCACCGCTTTTCCAGTATTCATAGAATTCATTCGGTGAAAGCTTGGCGAGTTTCCACTGATAACGATTCT
>Ga0209694_1002477_pt1 | contig 15153 bp, 8 predicted proteins | sample GluameincwithD2O_FD_187499 | JGI IMG/M metagenome (GOLD analysis project Ga0209694, IMG submission 187499) | Mouse cecum microbial communities from Vienna, Austria - Glucosamine amended microcosms incubated with D2O (SPAdes) (version 2) | ecosystem: Host-associated > Mammals > Digestive system >...
TAGTAATTCCATCTGACATAAGCAAATAAAACCGCATCTAATTTCTATAAAATCAACAGATTAAACGCCTCTATCGGTATAACGTCTATTCAACATTATCGCCGTAACATGTCCGCTGAATAGTTACCGATGTTTCTGTCATTTCTTAAAATAGTTTAAGGTTAGATAGGGATTGGGGTTATATATTTGCAATGTGAAAAATCTGTTTTGGCGGCATGAGAAGGTGTGGCTTGGAGCCGGAACTCCCTCGCGTTAAAACGCGAGGCACGGTGGCCGAGTGATTTTTTCGCAAGCCGGAGGCTCGCATTCCTGCAAGGCTCGCGTTTCCCGGCGGGTGGCCGAGGGGCTTTTCGCAAGCCGGAGGCTCGCGTTCCTGCAAGGCTCGCGTTGCCGGAATTTGGATTGAATGATGAATATACCTAACAATTTAAATAAATCTCTATGAAAAAAATTACCCAACGGAATTTATGGGCAGTGGGATGCGCCGCATTGGTGTGCGGTTCTGCTGTGATGGCTTCGGCGGTTGTTGACAAACGGCATATGGCTGTCGACAAGGCTGCCAAGCGTGAGGCACTTGCCGTAGGCGGCAAGGCAGTGGGCAAGGCTGCGCTGCCTTCGCGTGCCGTGGAGGCCGACGGAACACTGTCGGTTCCGTTCACACAAATGTTCAATGACTTTTTCTTCGATGCCGAACTTGATTATCTGTATTCGTCGGAGAATGTGAACACGGCGACCGGATGGCGCACACGTGAAACGGAATATGGATGCGTCCCCTGTTTCTATCTTCCTTTTGATGCGGAAACAGCATCGGACAATTGGCTTTTCTCCCCCGAGGTGATGCTTGAAGGCGGCAATTATTACGCCTATACCGTTTATTTTTCCACCGGAGGATATAGCTGTACCGAACGAGCCGAGCTTGGGTTCGGCAAAACGGCGTCGGCCGGCGGCATGACCGTGGCAGGTGACATATTTGACATAACGATGGAGGATGACCGGGTTTACGACCAGATGATTCCTCGCACGGTGGTTGTGAAGGCCGATGCCGACGGCGAGTATTATCTTGGCGTGCATGGCGTTTCGGATGCCGATATGTATATGCTGCTTGTGCGCGGCATCGCCGTGTCGGGAGCTCTCAACGCCGATGCGCCTGCTCCTGTCGATGTGTTCGATGTGTACCGTGTGGACTCCGATGAGCCGAACGCCACGGTGAAGTTTGTCGTGCCCTCGGCCACAGTGGCCGGTGTGGGCCTGGCCTCGGTGGATAAGATGGAGCTGTTCCGCGACGGAGAGTCTATAAAGGTTTGGGATGCCGTTGCTCCCGGCGAAGAATTGGAATTTGAAGATGCGCCCGAAGCAGCCGGCGAATATGCTTATTCAATCGTGGCAACGGCCGGCGGCAAAGAAAGCGAGCCGGTGGTGGTAAACGCTGCCGTGTCGCTGCCGTTCTGCGGCCAGGCCGAGAATGTGACGGTGGCGACAGGGGAGAATGGCAAGGTGACGATTTCCTGGGATGCTCCCTCGACAGATGAGGACGGATATGATTTCGGTCCTTTCAAGGGAATGAAATATCGCGTGCTTGTAACGGCCAACGATGGCTCGGATCCGATTGTAGTGGGCGATTTCACCGACGAGACCTCGGCAGAGTGGACAAATCCCAATACAGACAAGCATATGTTCTACCGGTTTTCGGTGGCCGCATATAACACGGCTCGCGTGGCCGACTACACGCATTTGCGCACAGCCCTCGGCAAGCCTTATGAGTTGCCGATGAAGATAACATTCAACGAGAGCGTCGACGACCTGTCGGCCATGGTAAACGCCGAGGTGTTTGACACCTGGGACGGCAACTGGGTCGTGACCGGCGCACAAGGCGGCGTAACAAGCGGCGCAGACGGCGAAGGCGACAAGTTTGCATGTGTCACATCGTCGAAAGGCAAGCAGGCCGTGCTGCACACTCCGCTTATCAACGTCGACGCGGACTATCCCGTGCTTGAATTCGACTGGGCCGGCGTGGGCGACGACTCGGCGTCGAACCTGTATATCAACGTCGTGACAGACGACGGCAAAACGCACGAGCTTACAAATTATGTCTTGAAGGAAGCCATGAACACATGGCATCATGAGCGGGTGATGCTCGATGATTTTGCCCGCCAGGTTGTGCGTGTCGACTTTGTGGCTGAAATTGACAATTATTATCGTCCGCACGTGGCCATCGACAATATCACGGTGCGCTCGCTCGAAGCCGTTGGCGCCGCAGTGAAAACGTTTACGGCTCCCGAGGCTGTCAAGGAAAATGAAAGTATCAATTTTGCCCTTACGGTGGAAAATCTCGGCTACGAGCCGCTTGTGGATTACGTCGTGAATCTCTATCGCGACGGCGAGTGCGTGGCATCGTCGACAGACAACCCCGAGATTTATCCTCTCGAAACGGCGGCAGTGAGCCTCAGCGACAAGCTGAACATGACCCAGACCGGCGAGCATACATATTATGCAGAAATAGTGGCGGAAGGCGACCCTGATTTAACCGACAACAAGTCGGCCGACATTACTGTATCACTCGCCGAGACACAATATCCCACCGTGGAGATAGCTATCGTGGACGACAACGGCGTGCCTTCGCTCACATGGGCGGCCCCCGACATGTCGAATCTCGACCCGGACCCCGTTTTGGAGGATTTCGAAAACGATGCTTATCCTGCTTTTGCCATTGATGCGGCGGGCGATTGGACGATACTGAATTTCAACGACACTCCAACTTATGGAGTAAGCCCTTATGCGTTTGAGAACAGCGAGGCCGCCTATGGCTGGATTTTGATGAATACGGCGAAGACTCAGCCGGTGATGGACAAGGCCGGCATGGAGGCCTTGTCGGGAACATGCTATATGGGTTCGATGGCGCACCGCACGCAGAGCGACGCATGGCTGATAAGCCCCGAGCTGATGGGTACGGCGCAGACTGTGACGTTCAACGCCTCGGCGTCGTTGTTCGCCCCGGAGACAATAGAATTCTATTACTCGTCGACAGGCAAGGCCAAGGAGGATTTTGAGCAGTTGGCCATCGGCGGAGCTACGCAGGTGAATGTGCCCAAGGCTTGGACCGAATATTCGGTCGACCTGCCCGAAGGAGCGAAGTATTTCGCAATACGCTGCGTCACCACCAACCAGTATATGCTGAAAGTGGACGATATAACCTATCTGCCTGTGGGGGCTGTGTCGACGCTTGCGCTGACAGGATATAATGTGTACCGCGACGGAGAGCTTGTGGCCACTACCGTCGAGCCGTCGTTTGCCGACGCGGAGGCCGCCGAGGGCTCGCACAAGTATATGGTGACGGCGGTTTACAACCGCGGCGAGTCGATGCCTTCTAATGAGGTGAATGCCGACCGTTCGGGAATTGCCGGCGTAGTCGTTGGCGGCGACAGCGAAGCTGTGTATTATAATCTCCAAGGCCAGCGCGTGGTGCATCCCGCCAACTGTATCTTCATAGAAGTGAAAGGCGGCGTGTCGCGCAAAGTGGCGAGATAGGAGTATTTTCTTTCATAACGATAGAGGCCCGGGGCGGAATGCTCCGGGCTTTTTTTTGTGGCCCCCGCGTAGAAACGCGGGGCACGGGGGGGGGGCGGGGGAATTAGTGATGAGGGAAGGGCGCAAGCCGGAGGCTCGCGTTCTTGCCGGGCCGGCGTTTCCGGGCGGGTGGATGGGAGGGGGGTAAGATTTTTGGAGGGGATGGTGGTTATTTGAGGAAAATGTTGTAATTTTGCGGTTAAATTGCGGGTCGTGTTTTTTTGCGGGCCGCGATGAGGTTTTCAGGCAATGCTGTTTAGTGGTTTTGCCAATTTGAAGTTTGCAAACAATCATTTCACCTTCTGATATATGGTAACTTTTTTCAAAAAGGGCACGTCGACGGTTTTTGCCGTTGTGTCGGGCCACATTCTTTCTCCGGAGGAGAAGGAAAAATTAACATGGCTGTTTGACGGGGCTACGGCTCTGGCATCGACATCGGTAAAGGGCACGTTTGTAGGTCCTCGCCGCGAGATGATAACGCCGTGGAGCACGAATGCCGTGGAGATAACTCAGAATATGGGCATGACGGATGTGTCGCGCATCGAGGAGTTTACACGTGTGCCGGAAGGTGAAGAGCCGGTGTACGACAAGATGCTCCAGCGTGTGTACACTCGTCTTAATTCGCGTGTGTTCGACATTGAGCGTCGCCCCGACGAGATTGTGTATATCACGGATATTTCGGAATACAACCGCCGCGAGGGCCTTGCCCTGAGCGCGGAGGAGGAGCAGTATCTGCGCGACCTGAGCGAGCGTCTTGGCCGTCCGCTTACCGACAGCGAGGTGTTTGGCTTCTCGCAGGTGAACTCGGAGCATTGCCGTCATAAGATTTTCAACGGCACGTTTATAATCGACGGGGAGGAGATGCCTTCGTCGCTGTTTGGCATGATTAAGAAGACGTCGAAGGAGAATCCCAACGGGCTTGTTTCGGCGTATAAGGATAATGTGGCGTTTGTGTCGGGTCCGCGCGTTACGCAGTTCTCGCCCGAGCGCCCCGACGAGCCTTCACTTTTCGTGGAGAAGCCGGTGCAGACGGTGATTTCGCTGAAAGCCGAGACACATAACTTCCCGACCACCGTGGAGCCTTTTAACGGCGCGGCCACGGGCACGGGCGGCGAGATCCGCGACCGCCTTGGCGGCGGCAAGGCTTCGCTTCCGCTTGCGGGCACGGCTGTGTACATGACTTCGTATCCGCGCATGAGTCCGGAGCACCGCTGGGAGCTGATGATGAATCCGCGCGTGTGGCTTTACCAGACGCCGGCCGAGATTCTTATCAAGGCTTCGAACGGCGCGTCGGACTTCGGCAATAAGTTTGGCCAGCCGCTGATTTGCGGTTCGGTGCTTACTTTCGAGCATGACGAGAACGGCAAGCTCTATGCCTACGACAAGGTGATAATGCTTGCCGGCGGCGTTGGTTTCGCGGCCAAGAAAGATGCCATAAAGGGCGAGCCCGGAGCCGGCGAGAAAGTCGTGCTGATGGGTGGCGACAACTATCGCATCGGCATGGGCGGCGGCGCGGTGTCGTCGGTAGAGACCGGCGAATACGACAACTCGATTGAGCTGAATGCCGTGCAGCGTGCCAACCCCGAGATGCAGAAGCGTGTGTCGAATGTGATACGCGCCCTCGCCGAGGATGACGTTAACCCCATAATCTCGATACATGACCACGGCGCAGGCGGCCACCTCAACGCTCTGTCGGAGCTGGTTGAGGCCACAGGCGGCCATATCTCGATAGGCTCGCTTCCTGTGGGCGACCCGACTCTTTCGTCGAAAGAAATCGTGGGCAACGAGAGCCAGGAGCGCATGGGCATGGTAGTGAATGAAAAAGACATTGAATATATAAAACGAATCGCCGACCGCGAGCGCGCTCCGCTCTATGTGGTGGGCGAGACCACGGACGACGACCGCTTTGTGTTTGAGCAGGAAGACGGCGTGCGCCCCATCGACCTTGCCATGGCCGACATGTTTGGCCACACACCCAAGACCGTGATGGAGGATCGCACCATAATCGAGGAGCACAAGCCGGTGGAGACCGACCCGTCGAAACTCGACGAATATGTGCGCGACGTGCTGTCGCTCGAAGCCGTGGCCTGCAAGGACTGGCTGACCAATAAGGTTGACCGCTCGGTAACGGGCCGCGTTGCCCGCCAGCAGTGCCAGGGCGAGATTCAGCTTCCGCTGTCGGACTGCGGCGTCGTGGCTCTCGACTATGACGGCAAGGCCGGTATCGCCACATCGATTGGCCACGCTCCGCAGGTTGCGCTTGTGGATGCGGCCGCCGGATCGGTGATGGCCGTGGCCGAGTCGCTTACGAATATCGTGGGCGCGGATTTGAAGAAAGGCTTGTCGTCGGTGTCGCTTAGCGCCAACTGGATGTGGCCTTGCAAGAATCCCGGCGAGGATGCCGCCCTCTACCGCGCCGTGCAGGCTTGCTCCGATTTCGTGTGCTCGCTGGGCATCAATATCCCCACGGGCAAGGACTCGCTGTCGATGACGCAGAAATACGGCGCCGACAAGGTTTACGCTCCCGGCACCGTGATAATCTCGGCAGCCGGCGAGGTGGCCAATATCCGCCGCACCGTAAGCCCCGTGATGGTTAACGACCTTAACTCGCAATTCTACTATATCGACTTTTCATCGTGCGCCCTCGCGCTCGGCGGCTCTGCCCTTGCGCAGACACTCAACCGCCTTGGCGACGCCGTGCCCACGGTGGCCGACGCGGCACGCTTCCGCACGGCATTTGACGCTGTGCAGAAACTTGTGCGCACACGCCGGTTGATGGCTATACACGACATAAGCGCGGGCGGCTTGATTACCGCCGTGCTCGAAATGACATTCGGCAACACCAAGGGCGGCGTGAAGCTCTATACCGACGGCTTTGCCATGAATGGCGAGACCGACATCGTGAAGATACTTTTTGCCGAGAATCCCGCCGTGCTCATCCAGGTGGCCGACCGCCAGAGCGAGGCCGTGGAGAAGATTCTCGACGAGGCCGGGGTGAAATATTTCCCCGTTGGCTGTCCGCAGGAAGAGCGCGTGGTGATGCTCACTCACGACGGCGCCGAGCATCTGTTCGGCATCGACTATCTGCGCGACGTGTGGTACGAGCCTTCGTATCTGCTCGACTGCCTGCAAAGCGGCGAGCGTTGCGCCGCGATGCGCTTCAACAATTACAAGGCTCAGCCGATACGCTACGCTCTGCCGCGCGCGTTCAAGGGCCGCATCGAGGAGCGTCCGGCCGAGGGCCGTCCGCTTGCCGCCATCATACGCGAGAAGGGCGTGAACTCCGACCGCGAGATGGCTCGCTCGCTGTATCTTGCGGGCTTCGACGTGCGCGACGTGCACATGACCGACTTGATGTCGGGCCGCGAGACCCTCGACGATGTGTCGATGATAGTGTTCTGCGGCGGCTTCTCGAATTCAGACGTGCTTGGCTCGGCCAAGGGCTGGGCTTCGGGATTTGTGTGGAACGAGAACGCCCGCGCTGCTCTCGACCGTTTCTATGCACGTGAGGACACGCTGTCGCTTGGCGTGTGCAACGGCTGCCAGCTGATGATTGCCCTGGGCCTTATCAAGCCGAAGGACGGCGACACGGCGAAGATGCCGCGCATGGACCACAATGTGTCGCATAAGTTTGAGTCGCAGTTTACGGGCGTGAATATCCCGGCCAACGACTCGGTGATGTTCGGCTCGCTCTCGGGCACCCGCATGGGCGTGTGGGTGGCTCACGGCGAGGGCCGCTTTGTAATCCCCGGCTCGATAGACCGCTTCAATGTGATAGCCCGCTACAATTACAAGCAGTATCCCGGCAACCCCAACGGCTCGGCCGGCGCAGTGGCCGGTATCGCGTCGCCCGACGGCCGCCACGTGGCCATAATGCCGCATCCTGAGCGTTCGATATTCCCGTGGCAGTGCGGATACTATCCGCGCGCCCGTCGCAACGACGAGGCCACTCCGTGGCTGCAAGGCTTTGTGAACGCACGCAAGTGGATACAGGCCAGAAAGAACGGCTAATTACTAATTACGAATGACTAATGAGGGCAGACGCGCCGGCCGGCGCGTCTGCCCTTGATTTTTTTTGGTGGGAGGGGACCCCGCGTAGAAACGCGGGGCACGGTGGCGGGAGGGATAAAGGGGGGGGGACTATTTGAAGTGGCGGAGGGTGAAGGCGATTTCGAGAGAGGTAAAGCCGGGGAGGGCGGGGAGGAGGTCGTTGACGCGGATGGTGGGGGCGCCGGTGGATTTGAGGGCGCGGGCGGCGGTGAGGATGGCGTCGCGGCGGCTGTCGGGGATGACTTCGGATGGGGTGAGGCTGCCGGCTGCGACGGCTTCGCTGAGATGTGTGTAGACTGTGGAGGGAACGAGGGCGCGTGTGGCGGCAATGGTTTCGGGGGTGAGGCCGGAACGGAACATTTCGAGGGTGGTCCGGGCGGAGTCGCCTTTCTTGGGCTTGGGTTTTTCGGGTTTGAGGGCCTTGGGGGCTTTTTCGGCTTTGCGCTTGCGGGCCTGGGCGGCTCCGGGTTCGTCGGCGAGGATGGCTCGGGCTTTTGCGCGGAGGTAGGAGGCCGTAGAGAAGGGTTCTGCGGCCATTATGCCGAGGATGGTGGATTTTACCTCTATGGCCCGGCGGAGCGACAGGAGCGCGTTTGCGTAGGTCTGAGCGGTCTGTTTGTTCTCGATGATGAGCACGGCGCGCGAGCGAAGGAGGGCGGAGGGGTATATTTCGTTGATTTTTTCGATGAAATAGCGGCACGATTGCATTATCCGGGCCACAAGAGGAGAGTCGGAGGGGAGGGCGGCGAGGCGTTCGATTTCCCGGCGGTAGAGCGGGGCGAAACGGCAGGCAATGTCGACGATTTGACTGTCGAACGGGGCGATTGTGGCTTTAAGTTCGTCGAGGAGGGCTTCGGCGCGGCCGTAGAGGTGCTCTTCGATGACGCGGATGAGCCAGTGGACGGCGTTGGATATGTCGGTGAAGCAGTAGAGGTCGTCGAGAAGCGAGATGGTGTAGTCGGCTCGCAGGCGCGGAAGGGATGCTATGGCCGAGCCGGATTGGGCGAGAGCCGTGTCGATATAGGAGTTTACGGTGGTGTCGGCTATGATTGAGGCCGGGGTGAGGGGAGCGGTGAGGACGAGGCCTTGGAGGGAGCGGCAGCGTGAGAGGGCCACGTAGGTCTGGCCGTGGGCAAACGAGCTGTTGATGTCGAGCACGGCGTGGTCGAACGTGAGCCCTTGGCTTTTGTGCACGGTAATGGCCCAGGCGGCGCGGAGGGGGAGCTGAGAGAAAGTGCCGGCGGTGTTTTCCGTTATGGTTTTAGATTCGGGGTCGATTGAGTATTTGATGTTTTCCCATGCCTGTGGGGCGACGGATATTGGTTTTTCGTCGCCGGGGCAAGTGATTTCGACGGCTTGCGGGGAGAGGGCCGTGACGGTGCCGATCTTGCCGTTGAAATAGGCGTGGTCGGGGTCGTTTTTTATAAACATGACCTGGGCGCCTTTTTTGAGCGAGAGCGATGGGGCGGTGGGGTAGGATGTTTCGGGGAATTCGCCTTCGATGCGGGCTTTGAACACGACGGCGGGGCCGGGGAGAGCGTCGAGGCGGCTGTTGTTGTAGGCGTTGGCCGTGTCGTTGTGGGTGGTGAGGCGTATCCAGTCGTTGCCTTCGGGGATGAAATTGGGGATGAACCGGGAGTTGAGTTCGTCCACGATGCCGGCGTCGGGGTGGCCGTCGCGTATTCCGGCGAGAATCGAGATGAATCGTGGGTCCTGCTGGCGGTAGATGCGGGAGAGTTCGATGGTGACGTAGGGCAGCCGGCGCAGGGCTGTGGACGAGAAGAAAAACGGCGTGTCGTAGACGGAGGCGAGCATTTGCCACTCGCTGTCTTTTGTGACGGGGGCGAGCTGCATGAGGTCGCCGATGAGCAGGAGCTGAACGCCGCCGAAGGGGCGGGTGCGGTCGCGGTACTGGCGTAGGGTGTCGTCGATACGGTCGAGGAGGTCGGCGCGTACCATTGATATTTCGTCGATTACGAGCAGGTCGAGGGTGCGGATTATGTTTTTCTTTTGTTGCGACATGCGGAACCGGCGGTCGGATTCGTTGCGCGGGGCTCCGGGCATGTATGGGCCGAGCGGGAATTGGAAGAAAGAGTGTATGGTCTGTCCGCCGGCGTTGATAGCAGCGACGCCTGTGGGGGCGAGTATCACCATGCGTTTTGGCGAGGACTCGCGCAGGCGCCGGAGGAAGGTGGTTTTGCCTGTTCCGGCTTTTCCGGTGAGGAAAATTGATGTGGAAGTGTCTGCGACGAATTGCCAAGCGAGGTTCATTTCCTCGTTTGTTGAGTCGTGGGATGGCATGGCGATGTGGAGATATTGTTAGAAGTCGAAGAGGTTGGGCTGGGGGTCGTAGGACGATGGCCGTGTTTTTTTCGCGGGGGCGTGGTAGCCGAAAGAATTGTCGTCGTCGGGGGTGGGGCGCATTGATTGCCCGGCGGGAGGCACTGATACGAGCCAGTCGGTGTCGGAAATTACGTCTTGGACCTCGGTTATGTCGTTTTCGGCGGGAGCGCGTCGGGAGCGACGTTTTGATTCGGTTTTTTCCTTTTTCGCGGGTGCCTGCGGTGCTTGGGCCTTCAAGGCGTCGAGTTCCTCGCGGAGTCGGCGCTGGTCTTCGGCGTGCTGGAGGAGATTGTTCTTAATGGTGTTTCGCAGGGATTCGTTTTCGGCGCGGGCTTCTTTGATGCTTTGGTTGAGGCGGGCGATGCGCGCGTCGAGTTTGTCTTTTATTTTTGCGAAATTTTCGAGCTGGGATTGGATGTGGGATAGTTCTTCGTCGGAGGGAAGGTCGGCTATTATGGCGTCTTTGTCGGCGAGGACAATGTCTTTTTCTGCGATAATGGCGTCTTTTTCAGCGATAGTTTTGTCGCGTTGGGCGATGATTTGGTCTTTTTCGTCGATAATGGCCGTTTTTTCGGCGCTCTGGTTGCGGATGTCGGAAAGCATTTTGTCGGCCATGTCGCTTTTTATTTTAGCGGCTTTCATGGCTTCTTCGGACTCGCCGGCGCGTTTGTTGGCGAGGTCGCGTTCGTCGGCAGTGGCTCTCAGTTCTTTTTCGAGTGAGTCGATGCGCGATTTCAGCGATTTGATTTGTGCTTCGGCCTCGGGGTCGGGCTGCTGCGCCGAGGTGGATGTGCGCTGGCGCAGGTCGTTGAGTTCCTGCTCGTAGACGGCGGCGACCTTCATTTTGTTGAGCAGGCTTGTGTTTTCGAGGTGGAGCTGCTCGATTTCGGCTTCGAGTTTGAGGATTTGCGCTTCGAGGTCGTGGACGCGCTCGGAGAGGGCGCGGCGTTGGCGGTCGGCGCTGAGTTGTTTTTCTTTGAGTTCGGAGCGTTTGTCCTCGAGGTCCTTGGCGCGTGCGCGCAGGGCGTCCATGTCGGTTTTTATTTTCTCGCGTTCGGCTTGCCAGATAGCGGTGTTACGTTGCATGGCGGCGTCGTCGAGGCTTGCGATGTATTCTTTGACGGAAGCGTCGAGCGAGTCGAAGAGGAATTGCTTCTGCTTCTCGGGGTCGATCGACTCGGCGAAGAATGGGGGCAGGGATTGGTTGACAATCTCGACCACTCGGGCGAAAATCTGGCGTGTGATGTTGGGGTCGATGTCGCCCTGGGCATTGGTGTAGGCCGGAGTAGAGTCGGGGAGGTTTGGCGCGGCCGATGAAGGTGCTTCTTCGGGGATTTCGTCGGAGTATATTTCATCGTCGACTTCGGAGCCGAAGCCGAAAATACGCTTGATGTTTCGGAAAAAGGACATTGAAAAAGATAGTTTTGGCAAATTTAGCCAAAATTTTGCAAAAACCAAAACTTTTGGCTTATTACCTTGAAATCAAGGCTTGCAGGCGCGGGGTTGGGGCTATGGCGAAGGCTCGCGTGAGGAACGGCAGGGCTTGGTCGTGACGGTTGTTTATGGTGTAGTAGTTGCCGAGGGCGAGCAGGGCGGGGAGGTTGTCGGGGTGGTGGCGCAGACATTCAGTCCATGTCTCGACGGCTTTCTGCGGGAGGCCGCAGAGCATGTATCCTTGGGCGAGGGCGTTGAGAAATTGGGCTGAGGTGGGGAGGCCTTGGAGCATTGTCCGGGCATAGGTGACGATGGCGGGGCCGTCGTGGCGGAATTCGGCCCAGCGGAGGAGTTGCGCGTCGATGGGGCGCCGGAGCCACGGGTTTGCGTTTTTGGCTTCGAGGAGGAATGGCTCGAACATCTGCGGGCGCGCGGCCTTGAATGAGCTTTGGCGCACGAGTGAGATGATTGAGTCGACTGAGGCTCCGTATTGGAGCGATTGTGTGAGCAGCTGCATGGGGCGGATTGAGTCGCCCATGGCTTCGGAGGCCACTATTGCCGGGGCGTAGGCGCTGATGTCGGCGGGGCGTTCGTGAATCATGAAGTTGTAGAGCGCCGAGGCTGTGGCCCACTCGCCGGCATCGAAGGCGCGTGTGGCTTTTCGGCATGTCTCGTCGTAGGGCAGCTGAGCCATGAGGGCCGGGGCGGAGGCGAGAAGGATGGTGAGGGCGAGGACGGCTTTCTTCATTTTAGGGTCTTTAAGGATTTTAAGGTCATTAAAATCTTTAATTGGTTAGCGGTATTTGTTGAAGAATCGGCAGATGATTTCGCCGGTGTCGATGTCGGCGGCGGCCCATGAGTGTTTGCCTTCGTCGATCTGGATGAGTACTACGTCGGGGCCGTTGCCGGTGTAGCGGTGGCGTGTGACGGGGCGGTCGGTTTTCACACATTCCGACATGCGGTCGGCGAAGTAGGCTGTGCATTTATTGTTGCAGGCAATGGCGGCTACGGCCATGGGCACGGGGAGGTAGGCTCCCCATCCGCCGGTGTTGTCTGGGTCGCCTCCCCACATGGATGTTTTGTCGGCGGTGCCGTGTATTTCGAGGAATGGAACGGGCGAAGACAGGCTGTTGGCGAGGTACATCCAGGTGAATGTGAGTCCGCCTACCGATGCGTAGGCGCGGAACATGTCGGGGCGGGTGTATGCTATTTGGTAGCATAGGTCGCCGCCGTTGGAGAATCCGGATAAGAATACGGAGCTGTTGTCGATGTTGAAATTGCCGGCCACGTCGGCGGTAAGGGCGCGGAGGAAGTCGGCTTCGTCGACGGTCATGTTGTGCTGTGACGGGTATCCTACGTTCCAGCCCAGGCGTCCGCGCGTGTCGGGGGAGCCGTCGGGGTAGCACACGGCATAGCCGTGGCGGTCGGCGGCAGCGTTAAGGTCGGCGCGTTGGCGTGTCTTCGAGCCGTAGCCGTGGGCGTGGATTATAAGGGGAAGCGGGCCGGTGGCGTTGTCGGGAAGATAGAGGGTGTAGGTGCGGACGGTGTCGTTGTATTGAAAAGAACGGTCGGCTGTGGCGGCGTTTGCTTTTGTGAAGCAGAGCATGAGCAGGGCCGCGATGCAGATGGCGATTGATCTTTGCATTGGGTCAGAGATATTTTTCGCCAAACAGCTGGCGGGTGTCGTTTACCATCTGGCGTATCGACTGCTCGCGTGTCTTGGGGCAGATGAGGAGGACGTCGTCGGAGTCTGCTACGATGAAGTCGTTGAGAGAGTCGACGAGTATGAGCTTGTCGCTGTTAGTTACGGAAATGATATTGCCGGAGGCAGCATTTGCTATTACCTGGCAGTTTTGTGTCACGTTTGCGTCGCGGTTTCGGGGAGAGTTGTCGTAAAGTGCCGACCATGTGCCGAGGTCGCTCCAGCCTATGTTTACGGTCTCGACATAGGTTTTTGTGCTTTTTTCGATGATGGTGGTGTCGACGGGGACCGACGGGCACGCGGGGAAGTTGTCGTTGATGAAAGCCGCTTCGTCGGGCGTATTGTAGATACCCAGGCCTTTGTCGAAAACGGCGGCAATCTCCGGGGTGTGGTCGTGGAGAGCGTCGATGATGGATGACGCCGACCAGAGGAATATGCCGGAGTTCCAGAAAAATTCGCCGGATTTGACAAACACTTCGGCGAGGTCGCGTCCCGGCTTTTCGGTGAAAGTCTTCACTTTCGATATGTCGCCGGCGATATGTCGGCCGACCTGGATGTAGCCGTAGCCGGTTTCGGGGCGAGTCGGGGTTACGCCGAGAGTGAGCAGTGCGGGATTGTCCTCGACAAAGTCGAATCCGGCGTTTATTGCGTTGATGAAGTCGTTTTCGCGTGTTATGAGTTGGTCGGCCGGAGTTACGAGCATAGAAGCGTCGGGGTCGATGGCCGCGATGTGGTAGGCGGCCCAAGCCACGGCGGGCGCGGTGTTTCTTCTCACCGGCTCGAGCAGTATGTTGCCGGGATTGATTTCGGGGATTTGCGAGGCTACGGTGTCGCGGTAGGCGGCGTTGGTTACGAGGAAAATATTTTCCTTTGGTATTATAGGCAGGATGCGGTCGAAAGTCATCTGCAAGAGAGAGCGGCCGGTGCCGAAGAAGTCGATGAATTGTTTAGGAGTCGCGGTGCGGCTGTAAGGCCAGAGCCGTGCTCCGATGCCTCCGCACATAATCACGCAGTATCTGTGGTTCATTTTTCCGGGGAGAATGGTTATGTAGGTGAAATCTACTTATTGTTGTGGATGCTAAGGTATATAATTAACGCGGAAATAGCAAGAAAAATTTCGGAAAAGCGAAAAAAAGCGACTTTTGGAGATAAAAAAGCGATGAGAGGTGTTCGGGATATTGAAAATAATGTTTAAATTTGCAGAAAATATTTAAAAAAAGCAAAAAAATGAGCACGACACCGCAAGAAAAAAGTCAAGATCAGCCTGCGAAGGAGCAAAAAGCCGCTTCGTGGGTGTGGACGTTGATGTCGGTTGCCGGCGCGGTTGCGGCGGTAGGGGCATGGTGCGTGATGATGAACTCGGAGAAGATAAGCTTCTGGTGTGCCGTGGCTGCGTTGCTTCTTTCGTGTCCCGGCTTGAAGAGCGCGGGCCGTGGATGGCGCAATCTGTCGGTGACTGCCATAATAGCTTCGGGTGTGCTTTTGCTTGTCTACGGCATATTCTGGGGGGCGATATTCTTCACGTTGAAGAGCCTTTGACGGGATATGCGTCGCTTTCCCCGCGTAGAAACGCGGGGCACGGTGGCGGGTGAGTATACAAGTATAAGGGATAAGTGATGAGGGGTAAGGGGTAAAATTGGTGATTTGGAGAAAAAAATCGAATTTTTTTGGTGGAATAAAAAAAAGTTTGTAATTTTGCAGTCGGGTAAGTCCTACACGACCAGCTCCCTCGGAATCCCCCAGGTCTTGACCGAAGCAAGGGTACGAGGTTGTAGCGGTGCGATGTAGATCGCTTGCCCTTTTTTTGTATCCATACCTAAGAAAAGATGTTTAAGAGAATATTTTCGTATATGGCGATTTTGTCGGCTTCCGCGCTTGTGGCCTGCGGGTCGCGTAGCGGCGAGGCGAAGACAGCCGTGGCGGAGGCTCCGGCGGCAGAGGTTCCGGCAGTGGCGTTTAATGCCGATTCGGCTTATGCTTATGTTGCGCGGCAGACGGAGTTCGGGCCGCGAGTGCCGGGCACTGATGCGTGGCGCGAGTGCGGCGCATGGCTTGCCGGC
>Ga0209694_1002481_pt1 | contig 15117 bp, 15 predicted proteins | sample GluameincwithD2O_FD_187499 | JGI IMG/M metagenome (GOLD analysis project Ga0209694, IMG submission 187499) | Mouse cecum microbial communities from Vienna, Austria - Glucosamine amended microcosms incubated with D2O (SPAdes) (version 2) | ecosystem: Host-associated > Mammals > Digestive system >...
GTTGTCGTAGGTGCCGTTGGCGGACTGGGTGGCCAGGTAGTCCATGCGGTTGAGCATGTCCTGAATCTCCTGCATGGCGCCCTCAGCGGTCTTCACCAGAGAGATACCGTCCTTGACGTTCTTCTGGGCGGCGTTGAGGCCGGTGATCTGAGCACGCATCTTCTCAGAAATGGCCAGACCGGCGGCGTCGTCACCGGCGCGGTTGATCTTGTAGCCGGAAGACAGCTTCTCCAGGTTCTTGGCAACAGCGGAGGTGTTGGTGTTGTAGTTGCGGTAGGCACTCATAGCCATAATATTGTGCTGAATACGCATAAAAAAATTCCTCCTTAAAATAGTAGGGGAAAATCCTTTTTCCCCGTGACCCCGCTATCCATGCGGAGCCTGCGCGAGACCCATCCAACTCCCCGGGGGCCCTTCCGGTCGGTCGGGTGGACAGCACCGGTTTCCCGGTGTACATTTCCTATATCGGCTTCTTTTTCCGTAAGTTAAGTGGTTTTTTAAAAAAATTTGTGGGGAAGATGTTTTCCGGATTCTCCGCAGATATCCGGGCTGGAGAGTGTTTCCTCCCTTCCGTATCAAATTTTCCTTGATACAGACCGGATTCTGTGCTATAAAGGAAACTAAACGGATTTAGGAGGGTGAAATACAATCACTGCAGCAAAAGGAGTGGGGCAGGCCAGCCGAAGCATCAGAAAGCCTTGCCATACCCTCAAAAGGAGAACGGATTTATGTATTTTTTAGTGGATTTTGAAAATGTCAGGAATTTGGGAATGCGAGGGACGGAGTTTCTTCTTTCCTCGGATTGCGTGATTCTTTTTTATAGTGATGCTGCGCCTACCATTGAGCAGCGCCATTTAAACAATATTCAACTTGCCGGCTGCGGCTTTGAAAGCTGCAAGCTGCTGAAAAAGAGGAAAAACGGCCTGGATTTCTATATTGCCAGCAAGGCTGGGGCGTTATTTGGCGCCGAGCGATGCCAAAATTTGGTAATCGTCAGCAATGACGGCGGCTTTCAGGCGGTCCGGGAGTACTGGCAGGACCGCTCCGGCACAAAACACCGGGTGGCGCTGAGTGAAAGCATTGAACATGGCATCCTTGCGGCAAACGAAAACAGTGAACGGGCCAATTTGATTCGTTCCTATCGAAAGACCGTGGATGTTGGACAATTTACTGCCGCCTATCAGGAAAAACAGCGGATTCAGCGCGCACTGCTGGCTGCGTTTCAAAACACCGAGTTTTGTGACCGGCTTCAGGATATCCAGGATATTTTAAAGGGCGGGACCACGCCAAAAGTAATTTACTTAGACTCTCTCCGGCGGTTTGGACGGAAAAGTGGACAGGAGGTCTATCGGGTTATAAAGAACTGCAAAGATTTACAGGGGCCTTTTGCAAAAGCCCAGTGAGGAGACACAGAGGCCCCGTCCTGTAACGGTTAACAGCGCCGGGAGCTTCCCGGCGCTGTTTTTTACGGTTTCGGGTCCTTGGGCGGGCCGTCCAGGATCAGGCGGTAGTAGTCGGTGTCCAGAATGGTGGCCGAGTAGGCCACCCGGTTCTGTACCTCGGCCACCATTCCGGCCACATCCTCCAGGTCGGGAGCGGCGCCGTCCCAGCGGGTGAACTGGTCCAGGACGGAGTTGTAATACCCCTCGCCGTTGATAAAGCTGTAGTTGGCGAAGATGACCAGGGGGTCTTCCGCAGACAGGATGTCGGAGCCGATGATGAGCCGGGAGTCGTAGTCCAGGCCGAACAGGTTGGACAGGGTGGGCATCACGTCCAGGCTGGAGCAGTATTTATCCACATGGACAGCGGTGCCTTCCATATCGCCGCTCCAGAGGATGAGGGTGTTCTGAAAAATCTCAAATACCGGGTCCACCTCATGGCCCAGCAGCTCGCTGTACTGCTCGTCGGTGAGGCCGTAGGGGTAGTGGTCGGCGGACAGGACGATCACTGTGTCGTCCAGCTTGCCCGCCGCCTCCAGCTGGCCCAGCAGGCTCTCCATGGCCAGCTCCAGCTCCATCTGGCAGGCCAGGTAGCACCGCACCTCCTCGCTGTAGGGCAGGTTGGCCACCGCGTCCCAGTGGCGGACGGACATGGCGTTGGTGTCCAGGGTGTAAGTGAGGTGGCCGCTGACGGTGAGACAGTAGACGGAAAATTTCTCCTCGTTGACGAACATGGGGACAATCTTCTCCATCATCTCCAGGTCGGACAGGGGCCAGGTCTCCTCCAGTTCCAGCCCCTGGCCCAGGGCGTAGTAGTCATAACCCATGTTGGGGTGGGATTTGTCCCGGTCGTAGTAATTATAAAGGTAGTTGTGGAAGGCGAAGGTGGAGTAGCCCTCTTTGCGGAACTGGCTGCCCAGGGCGAAGGGCATGTAGTTCTCGGAGGACAGGGAGTAGCTCCACACCCCGGATTTGGGGATCAGGCCGGTGGTGGTGACATACTCCCCGTCGGAGGTGGACAGCCCCCATAGGGGGGTGTAGAAGTGGTCGAAGACAAACCCCTGGTGGGACAGCTTCCACAGGGCGGGGGTGCGCTGGGGGTCCATGGCCAGGGTGGAGAAGCCCTCCGCCACGATCCAGATGAGATTTTTCCCCTCGAAGTAGCCCGTCCACAGGTTTTCCGGGGTGGGAGGGCGCTGGGAGAACCAGAGATGGGCGTTTTTCAGGCCCTCGTCCTCCTCATTTTCCAGGAGGGTGTCGAAGTCGATGGGCAGGGTGTGGTAGCCGGGGATGGGCTCGGGAGCGGGACGGACAATGCTGGCGTCGGGGCGGCTGGGCTCCAGGTCGGGGGGCGCCATGTCGGGGGCGGGTTCCTCCGAGGCGTCAGGGGAGTCGGGCTTTATGCCGAAAAGCAGCCGGCAGACCTCCAGCTGGGTCTGGGTGCAGACGCCGAAGTTCTGCACCTCCAGCTCCGGGGTGGCGGCCCGGTAGTAGATATACCGCAGGGAGAGCACCCCGCCGCCGCACAGCAGCACCAGTCCCATGGCGGTCAGCTGGATTGCGGCGGCCATGACCGCCCAGCGCAGACGCAGGCGTCTGCCTGCGTCATGGCCGTCCGGGATGACAGCCGCCCGGAAGACCCAGGCCAGCACTGTGGGGGCAGCCATCACGGTGATGGGGAACCAGCTGGCCAACACATTGCCCACCGCCGTCTCGCCGAAGGACTGGGCCACCATGGCCATTTTGGTCAGGGAGAAGATGGAGAGGAAGGCCTTGAACATATGGAAATATACCAGCTGAGTGCCGATCCACAGGGAGACCAGGGCGGTACACGCCGGCAGGAGGAGCCGGCCCCGCTTTGGTGATACGCTCCCGCAAAGCAGGCCCAGCATCAGGGCCACGGGAAGGGTGAAGAGAAAGGTGAAAACAACGCCCTCTACCGTTAGAGAGCGGAAGCAGTAGAGCTTTAAAAATAACTCCTCGCAGTAAATGGCCCCCAGCAGGAAGATGGAGGGGGCGGCCAGGGAGACGTATTTTGCCCAAAAAATTGAAAGGGAGCCATCCCTGATCTTCAAAATTGGCCACCTCCTGATGCAGACCTATTATCAAAAAATGGGTCAAGTCTGCCCTATTTTACTGTATCCCTGCCCGATTGTCAACGGCGGGTACTTTAATATGGTTGTACAACGGTGCAAAAAACGTCGAATAATTGGTTATATTTTGTTCACATCCACCAAACAATTTTCTTGAAAAAAGTGGAGGAATCTGGTATGATAGCTCTGCTTCATAATTTATTCACAAAGTCCCTCCGGGGACCCCGGAGAAAGGGAGGAAGGCCGTGTCCCAGCGCAGCGAGAGGGTTCTGGAAGGGCTGAAAAAGGCTTACACCACCTATTTTGACATTGAGGAGATCGACGACGGCACCGCCCTGAAGGCCCGGTGCGACTACCACATGCGGGACAGCCAGTATGTCCTGGTGAAGAAAGCGGAGCTGTGGGCGGCGGAGAGCCACGAGTACCTCTATTTGTGGGACGCGGGCCGTCTGGACACGGCCGGGGTGGAGGAGATATTCCGCCGCACCCTGGAAGACGGCGAGCCCCGGGTAAAGCCCCACTCCCAGCACATGTACACCTACCTCACCGCCGTGGCGCTGTATGACAGCGCCCAACCGGACGCTCTGACGCAGCTGAAAAAACTGAAAAAGCGCCGGGAATTTAAGCTATCGCTCCATGGATGGATGGAGTTCAGAATAGCCGCCGTGGACCTGTCCACCGGCGAAATCACCGTCAACCGGGCCGGGAGAGCCTTCGGGAAGGACCTCCGCCAGCTGACGGACCGCATCATCTCTGCAAACTAAATAAGGAGAGGAGCAAAAACATTTATGAATGCAGTACTGGTACTTTTGATCGGCTGCGCCATCCTGATCGTAGGTTATATCTTCTACGGCGGCTGGCTTGCCAAGCAGTGGGGCGTGGACGACACCAAGGTCACCCCAGCTCATGAGCTGGAGGATGGCATGGACTATGTCCCTGCCAAAGCCCCTGTCCTGATGGGACACCACTTTTCCTCCATCGCCGGCGCCGGCCCCATTAACGGCCCCATCCAGGCGGCCGTCTTCGGCTGGCTGCCCTGTATGCTGTGGATTCTCATCGGCGGCATCTTCTTCGGCGCCGTCCATGACTACGGCGCGCTGTTCGCCTCCATCCGCCACAAGGGCCAGACCCTGGGCGAGGTGGTGGCCGCCAACATCGGCGAGCGGGCCAAGAAGCTGTTCATCATCTTCTCTTACCTGACTCTGGTGCTGGTGGTGGCGGCCTTTGCCTCCATCGTGGCCGGTACCTTTAAGGGCTTTAACGACGACGGCACCCAGAACGCGGCCAACGCCTCTGTCGCCATGGTGTCCATCCTGTTTATCGTGATGGCCATCATCTTCGGCTTCTGTGTCTACCGCCGGGGCGCGCCCCTGTCTGTGGCCACCATCGTGGGCGTCATCGGCATCGTGCTGTGCCTGGTCATCGGCCTGAACTTCCACCCCATCTATCTGAGCGGTGATGTGTGGATGTGGATCATCGGCGTGTACATCCTTATCGCCTCGGTGGCCCCGGTGTGGATCCTGCTCCAGCCCCGTGACTACCTGTCCTCCTTCCTGCTGTACGGCATGATGATTATCGCCTTTGTGGGTGTGCTTGGCGCCGGCATCATGGGCCAGAACACCGCTTTGGAGATTCCCATGTTCACTGAGTGGAAGGACCCCATGACCGGCTTGGGCACCATGTTCCCCGCCCTGTTCGTCACCATCGCCTGCGGCGCCATCTCCGGCTTCCACTCCCTGGTGGGCTCCGGCACCACCTCCAAGCAGCTGGACCACGAGCGGGACGCCAAGCCCATCGCTTACGGCGGCATGCTCATTGAGTGCGCTCTGGCTCTGATTTCCCTGTGCGCTGTGGGCTATGTGTGGGCCGACTATGTGGCCGGCACCCGCACCCCCACCGTGGTATTCGCCAGCGGCCTGTCCGGCATGGTTTCCACCATCCCCGGCCTGGGCGCCACCAAGGACGTTATCTACACCCTGCTGGTCCTCACCGTCTCCGCCTTCTGCCTGACCTCTCTGGACACCGCCACCCGTCTGGCCCGGTATATGTTCCAGGAGTTCTGGCTGAAGCCCGGCGAGACCTATAAGGACGTCACCGGCATCAAGGCCACCCTGTGCAACCCCGTCGTTGCCACCGCCATCACCGTGGTGCTGGGCGTGGGCCTGGGCATGACCGGCTACAGCAAGATCTGGCCCCTGTTCGGCGCCGCCAACCAGCTGCTGGCCGGTCTGGCCCTGCTCACCGTCTGCGCCTGGCTGGGCAACATCGGCCGGAACAACAAGATGTTCTACATCCCCATGGTCTTCATGATGATCGTGACCATCTGGTCCCTGTTCCAGACTGTTACCAACCGTATCGGCCAGATCACCAGCGATAACCCCGAGGTGTTGGCCAAGGTGGACTGGGGTACCTATGCTCAGGCCATCCTGGGTGCCCTGCTCATCGTCCTGGCCCTGTTCCTGGCCTGGGAGGGCATCCAGACCATCTTCTTCAAGAAGAACAAGAAAGCCTAATCCACCCTGTTCCATCCAACAGAGCAAAAAGCGGGTCCGGAATACCGGGCCCGCTTTCTAATACAGGAGGTTTCACCCATGAAAACCAGCAAGCTGCTGTCTGTTGTCCTTTCCGTATTGATCGCCCTGGTGGTGCTGACGGGCTCTGTCGCCGTGCCCCTGCTGTGCCGGTCCTTCTACTACGCCCACATCGGGCCTATGGGGCTGGAGGGGTACGGGCTTTCCCGGGCGGAGATCGAGACCGCCTACAATGAGATGATGGACTTCTGCCTGGGCAGGCGGGAGGAGTTTTCCGCCGGGGTGCTGGCCTTCTCCCAGTCCGGGGCGGACCACTTTGCCGACGTGCGGGGGCTGTTCCTGCTGGATCTGCGGGTACTTGCGGCGGCGGTGATCCTGCTGGCGGCGGCGCTGGTGTTCTGCAAGGCGAAAAAGGTGCGTCCCTGCCGTCTGCTGAACCGAGGCCCCGGCTTCTGGGCGGCGGCGGGGCTGGGCGTCTCCTTCCTGGCTGTGGGCGGGCTGGCCGCCCTGGACTTTGACCGGGCCTTTGTCATCTTCCACAGTATCTTTTTTCCGGGAAAGGACAACTGGATTTTCGACTGGCGCACCGACCCCATCATCCTCTTTCTGCCCCAGGACTTCTTCCGCAACTGCGCCGTTCTGATTCTGGCCCTGCTGCTGCTTTGGTGCGCCGCCCTTATTGCTGCCGACCTGTGGGCAGGAAAAAGAAGGAAACCGGCTTAAAATTTGTGAAAACTGCTAAAACTGAAAAAACCGCCTGGTTCCCCTTGCGGAATTGGGCGGTTTCTGGTAGAATACTTCGGATAGAAAAGGAGGGATTGCCATGCGGAAGGATACTGGCATCAGTTTTGGCAGCTCCTCTGTTTCTATTTTTGCTTGACGGTTCAGTGGGAATCGTCTTTTTTTGTGCGCGAGAGAAAGGAGAACGAAATGAACAACAACCAACCCATCCGCGACGCCCGGCAGCTGGGCCTGCCCAAGATGCTGATTCTGGGCCTTCAGCACATGTTCGCCATGTTTGGGGCCACCGTGCTGGTGCCTATCCTGGTGCAGGGCTACGGGCTGCCCCTGTCCATCCAGACCACCCTGTTCTTTGCCGGCATCGGCACCCTGTTTTTCCATGTGTGCACCAAGTTCCGGGTGCCCGCTTTCCTGGGTTCCTCCTTCGCCTATCTGGGCGGCTTCGCCGCCGTGGCCGAGCTGAACTCGGGCATCTACGCCGGCATGTCCGGAGAGGAGAAGCTGCCCTACGCCCTGGGCGGTATCGTAGTGGCCGGTCTGCTCTACCTGTTGCTGGCCGGGCTGATCAAGGCGGTGGGAGTTCACAAGGTAATGAGCTTCCTGCCCCCGGTGGTCACCGGGCCCATCATCATCCTCATCGGTCTCTCCCTGGCCCCCAGCGCCATCAATAACGCCTCCACCAACTGGTGGCTGGCCATTCTGTCCATCGCGGTGATTGTGGCGGCCAACATCTGGGGCAGAGGCATGATTAAGATTATCCCCATCCTGCTGGGGGTTCTGGTGCCCTACGCCGTGGCCCTGGTGACAAAGCAGGTGGATTTCTCCGGCGTGGTTGCCGCCAACGCCGTGGGCATCCAGCCCTTTGTGCTGGCCAAGTTTGACCTGACCGCCATTCTGGTGATGGCCCCCATCGCTCTGGCCGCCATGATGGAGCACATCGGCGACATGTCCGCCATCTCCGCCACCGTGGAGGAGAATTTTATTGAGGACCCGGGCCTCCACCGCACCCTCATTGGCGACGGTATTGCCACCTCCCTGGCCGGCCTGTGCGGCGGCCCCGCCAACACCACCTACGGCGAGAACACCGGCGTGCTGGAGCTGTCCCGGGTCTTCGACCCCAAGGTGGTCCGGCTGGCCGCTATCTATGCGGTGGTGCTGTCCTTCTCCCCCAAGTTTGCGGCGGTGATCAACTCTATCCCCACCGCCATTATCGGGGGTGTGTCCTTTATCCTCTACGGCATGATCTCCGCCATCGGCGTGCGCAACGTGGTGGAGAACCGGGTGGACTTTACCAACTCCCGGAACCTGATTATTGCCGCCGTTATCATGGTGTGCGGCCTGGGCTTTAAAATCTGGGGCTTTAACAACGAGTTCTCCGGCCTCACCTTCCATGTGGGGGGCACCGACATCACCCTCACCTCCCTGGCCATCGCCGCCATTGCCGGCATCGCCCTCAACGCCATCCTCCCCGGCAAGGACTACCAGTTTGGTTCCGACGTAACCCAGGGCCGCTCCGGCGATTTTGGCCGGTATTGAGCCTTTTGTCGAAAATATGAAAGCCTGATGTACCTCGGATGAAAAATTCATTAAATAAAGATAAAGCCTCTTGCGTCCCGGCAAAAAATCAGATAGAATAGAGACACCAAACGGGGAACCGTAATTTAAAGGAGGCAGCATAATGGATTTTAAAGATACCTTTGATACGCTGAAGGATAAGGCCACCGATCTGGCCCAGGCCGGTGTCGCCCAGTCCAAGCGGCTGGCGGAGATTGCCAAGCTGAAGATGGCCAACATGGCAGAGGAAGACGCCATCAAAAAGGCCTATATCGAGATCGGCAAGCTCTACTACGCCGAGCAGGGCGCGTCTCCTGACGGCGCTTTCGCCGCCGCCTGTGAGAGGGTCACCGCCTCCAAGGCGGCTATCGAGGCCAACAACGACCGCATCGTGGAGCTGAAGCAGCCCGGCGACCCCGAGCCCGAGGTGGAGGCGGAGATCGAAGCCGTCGCCGAGACGGTGGAGGAGGCGGCCGAGGCCGTGGCCGACGCCGTGGAGGCTGCTGTGGAGGAAGACAAGCAGGACTGAATTTTGTAAGGCAGGCTGTCCGTTCGGGCAGCCTCCTTTTGTATGATTGCCCCCGTTCCCGGGCAAACTGTGGCCGGGAGGGGAGCTTTATGGAGCAATTTGAGCAATATTACCGCCTGCCCCAGGATGTGGTGGGGCACGACGCCGTCCTGCTGTCCTACTGGGACACCATGCCTGCCAAAGCCCAGCTGCGGCTGCTGGAGAGCACCATCACCGTGTCCACCCTGGGGGAGCTGAAGATGCTGGCCGAGGAGTTTGGGGGATAGCTTGCGTGTTTTGTCAAAATGTGGTACGATAGGCAAAACATAAAGGAGTGTGGAACTATGCTGTTTTTATGGTACCCCAAATGCACCACCTGCCAGAAGGCCAAAAAATTCCTGGACGAGCAGGGCGCGGACTATACCCCGCGGCACATCAAGGAGGAAAATCCCACCGCTGGCGAGCTGCGGACCTGGTGGCAGGCCAGCGGCATGCCCCTGAAAAAATTTTTTAACACCTCCGGCATCCAATATCGGGAGCTGGGCCTGAAGGACAGGCTGCCCGGAATGAGTGAGGAGGAGCAGCTGGAGCTGCTGGCCTCCGATGGGATGCTGGTGAAGCGGCCCATCCTGGTGGGCGACGGCTTTGTGCTTACCGGCTTCCGGCCGGGGGATTGGGAGGAAAAGCTGTAATATCTCCCCACGGTTGAATTTTAAAAACTCCGGCCATAATGAGAGGGCGGACGGATCACGGTCCGTCCGCTTTTTGTTTTACGGCAAGGGGGTGGAATTTTGGAACAAGAAAAGAAAAAAGGCCCGGGGGTGTTTGGGCTGATCGCCTTGGGGGTGGTGATCTGCCTGTCCCTGTCGCTGGTTGGAGACCGGGGAAGGGCGGCGGCGGCTGCTGCTCCGGCGGCGCTGGCGGCTGACCGGCAGGAGCCGGCTCCGGAGGCCCCTGGCGCGGTGGGCCGCACCGTTATTCCGCTGGGTAAGGCGGTGGGCATCAAGCTGTTTTCCGACGGCGTTCTGGTGGTGGGCCTGTCACCAGTGGAGACCGGGGAAGGGGCCTCCTATCCCGGCCGGGACTGCGGCCTGAAGGCGGGCGATGTGATTACCCACATCAACGGCGGCGAGGTGGACACCATTGAGGAGGTACAGGCCCTGGTGAAGCAGTTGGAGGACGAGCCCCTTACCATCCAGGCCGTGCGGGGCCAGCGGCAGCTCCAGCTGACAGCGGCGGCGGTGGAGAACAGTCAGGGGGTCTATCAGCTGGGGGTGTGGCTCCGGGACTCCATGGCCGGCATCGGAACCATGACCTTCTACGACCCGTCCAGCGGCGTATTCGGGGCGCTGGGCCACGGCATCAACGATGTGGACACCGCCATGCTTATGCCGTTGGAGTCGGGCAGCATCATGCCGGCCAGCGTGTCTGAGGTGAAGAAGGGGGCCAGCGGCGCGCCCGGCGAGCTCCACGGCCAGTTTGACCTGACCCGGGACCTGGGGACCCTGTATGCCAACACCAACCTGGGGATTTTTGGGCAGATGCCCAGGGAGATGGTGGGCAGCGCGGTGGAGCCGGTGGAGGTGGCCTCCCGGGACCAGGTGGAGACCGGTCCGGCCACCATCTGGTCCAACATCCGGGGGGATGAGGTGGAGGAGTTTGCCGTCCGTATCACCCACCTGTACCCGGAGGGGGACGGCACCCGCAGCATGATGGTGGAGGTGACCGACCCGGCCCTGCTGGCCGCCACCGGGGGCATTGTGCAGGGGATGAGCGGCTCGCCCATTCTCCAGAACGGGCGCCTGGTGGGGGCGGTGACCCACGTGTTGGTCAACGACCCCACCCGGGGCTATGGAATTCTGGCCGACAACATGCTTCGACAGGCCACAGGGGAGAAGCGGTAGTACCCTTCGACAGGGCGTGCGGGTCCGAGCAGGCAGCTTGGACCCGCATTTTTTAGAATATGTTCTGTTTGTGTAGAAAAAAGGTCGAATATGCTGATAAAAAGTACCATAAAATCCGAAAAAATGACTTGCAAAATCTGCCGTAATATGATAAATTGTAGGCGACCGGTCGAAACGCACCGTGTATGCGCAAATCGGGACCTTTTGCCGGTCGTCACAGATTTTTTAAGAAAGGAAGATCATGAATGGAAAACACGAAACGAATCGTGGTGGCCGATACAGGGACAGAATTCAGAAAGAACCTGATCCGGGCACTGTCGGATGAAACAGATTTTCAGGTCGTGGGCGAGACGGGCGACGGCGCGGAGCTGATGCGCTTTGTGCAGCGGGACCGTCCGGACGCCGTCGTCATGGACATGGTGCTTACCGGCGGCATGGACGGCATGGATGTGTTGGATGCGATCTCCCGCCTGCCTGAGCGGCCCAGGGTGCTGATCCTGTCCGGCTACATCAAGGGCAGTGTGGTGGACGCGGCGGCAGCCAAGGGGGCGGACTTCTTTGTTACCAAGCCCTGCCGGCTTACGGTGGTGGCCGAGCGGCTGCGCCAGGTGATGACCCCCAGCGGCGCAGAGCCCGAGGAGGACCGGAGCACCAGCCTGGAGAGCCAGGTGACCGCCATCATCCACGACGTGGGCGTGCCCGCCCACATCAAGGGCTACCAGTACCTGCGGGAGTCCATCATCATCGCGGTGAACGACATGGACGTGATCAACGCGGTGACCAAGGTGCTCTACCCCGAGGTGGCCAAGCGGTTCAACACCACCCCCAGCCGGGTGGAGCGGGCCATCCGCCACGCCATCGAGGTGGCTTGGGACCGAGGCGACCTGGAGACCCTGCAAAAATACTTTGGCTACACCGTGTCCAATGCCAAGGGAAAGCCCACCAACAGCGAATTTATCGCCATGATTGCCGACCGTATTCGACTGAACCGGCGCAGATCGGCCCAGTAAGGGTTGCCTTTTTCGTCAGAATTTGCTATAATTCCTATTATACCGCCTGGGGGATGGCGAAGGGTGTCGCAATCTGTCGAAGGCTGGTTCATTTTGTTAGAAAGGCGGCGTCATCATGACCATTCAGTATACCCCCCGGGGCACCTGCTCCCGGCACTTCCAGATTGAAGTGGAGGAGGGTGTGATTCAGAGCATCCAGGTGGAGGGAGGCTGCGACGGCAATTTGCAGGGGCTGTCCTCCCTGCTCAAGGGGATGAAGGTGGAGGAGGCCATCCAGCGTATGGAGGGCATCCGCTGCGGCGCAAAACCTACCTCCTGTCCGGACCAGATGGCCCAGGCGCTGAAAGAGGCACTGTAAGCGACAAAGCCCGGAACCGTAAACGGTTCCGGGCTTTTTACGTTTCAGGTCAGCTTGGGTCCCACTACGGGGATCAGGCTGACCAGCCAGGCGAGGGGGAGGGAGAGGAGGAAGAACACCAGCGCGAACAGGGGAACGGCCACCACCGGTGAGGGGGCCAGCAGGGAGACCCCGAACCATTGGAACACCAGCGCCCACAGGGGATAGATCAGGTAGATGCCAAAGGCGTAGGCCCCGATTTCGTTCACCGCCCGTCGGCGGGACCGCTCCTCACTGATGCCCAGCACATAGCGGAACAGGGCGCAGAAGGCGGCGGCCGCGAAGGTGACGTTGGGGGCGGTGTACTGCCGCAGGAGGGCGGGATCCAGGCCGGCAGGGGACATCACGGTGACTGCCAGCCCCAGAACACCCAGTATGTACAGAAGGTATTCGGCCAGGCGGCTGATGGTGTAGTGCCGCAGATACCAGCCCCCCACATAGCACCCCACCCAGCCCAGCACCAGGTGGACCCGCAGCCGCTCCAGCTGGGCGGCGACAGCGCTCTCGGGGCGCAGGGCGGTCCACAGGGGCAGGAGGGAGGCAAAGAGGAGGCACAGCCCCAGGAAATACCGCATCTCCCCCCGACTGGCCGAGGCGGTGAACCGGTGGAGCACCGGGTGGACCAGATACAGCCCGATAAGGGGGTAGAGCACCCACAGGTGAAAGTAGGTGTTCCCCTTGGCGGCGGACACCAGGGCGGCCCACACCCCGCGCCAGGACAGGAGGCCGCCCCCCAGCAGATGGGACACCACGGCGTATACCGCCCCCCAGAACACCAGCAGGCAGAAGGTGGGCAGCGCCAGCCCCAGCAGGCTGGCCGATACCTGGGGGCGGCCCTCCTCCAGAGCGAGCATCCCCCACAGCATGAACAGGGCGGGGACGGCCCAGCAGGTGAGTCCCTCGTAGACTGAAAGCACCTGCCAGGCCCCGGAGCCCGCCGCCACCTGCTGCTGTCCGCTCTGGGCCAGCAGCAGCATCATGGCGCACAGCACGGTGAACACCCGGAAGAAGCCGGGCCACCCCATATTACGGTCGCCCCGGGCCATCAGTGCGTCTCCGGGACAATCTCGATCCAGTAGCCGTCGGGGTCGGAGATGAAGTAGATGCCCATGGCGGGGTTCTCAAAGCAGATGCAGCCCATGGCCTGGTGCCTGGCGTGGAGGGCGTCGTATTCGTCGGTGCGGAAGGCGAGGTGGAACTCGCACTCCCCCAGGTTGTAGGGCTCCTTCCGGTCCCGGAGCCAGGTCAGCTCCAGCTGGAAGGGGGAGCCGGCCTCGTCCCCCAGGAAGACCAGCTTGAAGGAGCCGTCGTCCGCCTCCGTCTCCCGCACCGGGGAGAGCTTCAGCGCCTCCCGGTAGAAGGCCAGGCTGCGGTCCAGGTCCAGCACGTTGAAGTTGTAGTGATAGAAGGTGGTCATAATTCATTCTCCTTTACATTGTCTGTTGTGGGCTGCGCAGGGGCGGCCCCTGGGTCAATGGGTTTTCTTGTCAATCCACTCCGGGCTGAATTTGGAGTAGATGATCTTCTGCTCGCTGTACAGCCCGTAGTAGCCGGACAGCATGTAGGACACCCCACAGCACAGGGCGTACAGGGGCAGGCTCTCCCCGCCAAAGAGCTCGAAGGCCAGCAGAATGGAGCTGAGGGGGCAGTTGGTGGCCCCGCAGAAGACGGCCGCCATCCCCAGCGCCCCGGAGAAGCCGTGGGGCAGGCCCAGCAGGGGCCCCGCCCAGGTGCCGAAGGCGCAGCCGGTGAACAGCACAGGGACGATCTCGCCCCCCCGGAAGCCCGCCCCCAGGGTGAGGGCGGTAAAGAGGATTTTCAGCAGAAAGGCCTCCGGGATGGTCTCTCCGGCCAGCATGCTGCGGATGACCCCGTCCCCTGCGCCGTTGTAGGTCTGCTCCCCCACCAGCAGGGTGAGGGCCAGCACCAGAATGCCCCCCGCCAGCCCTCGGAGCAGGGGGTCGGGGAGGTACCTGGCATAGAGCCTGGGGGCGGCGTGCATGGCGGTGCAGAAGAAGATGGACAGCAGGGCGCACAGCACCCCCAGAAGGGCCACCTGAAGGACGGGCAGCGGCTCCAGCCCCAGGGCGTCGTGAATTGGGTAGCCGTGGACGTTGTGGAGGTCGAAGCCGTGGGCCACCAGGGCCGCCGCGTAGGAGGACAGCATGCAGGGCACCATGGCGGCGTAGTACATCCGGCCCACCGTGACCACCTCCATGGCAAAGACGGCGGCGGTGATGGGGGTGCCGAACAGGGCGGAGAAGGCGGCGGCCATGCCGCACATCGTCACAATCCGTTTGTCCTTTTCATCCAGCCGCAGGAGCCGGCCCAGACAGGCGGACAGGGAGGCTCCCAGCTGGAGGGCGGCCCCCTCCCGTCCGGCCGAGCCCCCCACCAGGTGAGTGAGAATGGTGGACAGGAAGATGAGGGGGGCGGTGCGCAGCTTCAGGCGCTCCGCGTCCCGCACGGCTACCAGCACCAGGTTGGTGCCCCGGTCCTTTTCCATGCCGCACACCCGGTACAGCAGCACGATGGCCGGCCCGGCCAGGGGAAGCAGCCAGATGATCCCGGGGTGCTCCCCCCGCAGCTCGGTGGCCAGCTCAATGCCCAAGTGGAAGGCAACCGCCACCAGGCCCACGATTACGCCGATCAGGCAGGAATACAGCAGCCACTTGACAAAAAGGGCCGCGTTGGTCAGGCTTGCCCTGGCCGGCTTGGACAGCTGCGGCATAAAAAGCCCCTCCTCTCTCCCGGAGCCCGCCAGCTCCATACCAAAAGGGTTTTCGGTCGATAGAGAGTATAGCATACTTTTCGGAGCTTTTGCACCCCCCAATTCACATTTCCCCTTGTCATGGCTGGGATTATGTGCTATGATGCAGAAGTACCAGTATAGTTTTTGCGAGTTAAAAGGAGGTCATCCCCGTGGACGACGGCCATATA
>Ga0209694_1002488_pt1 | contig 15067 bp, 20 predicted proteins | sample GluameincwithD2O_FD_187499 | JGI IMG/M metagenome (GOLD analysis project Ga0209694, IMG submission 187499) | Mouse cecum microbial communities from Vienna, Austria - Glucosamine amended microcosms incubated with D2O (SPAdes) (version 2) | ecosystem: Host-associated > Mammals > Digestive system >...
TACTGAATTGATGATTTTATCACGTTTCATCACGTTTTGTCTTGTTCACATGAAAAGGGGTAAAAATAGGGGTACTAACCCACACGTATAATAAAGCATAACATGAATAATCAAACATTGGGGATAAGTCATTATATAACACTCAATCCACAATGTCAACCTCACCATTACACAAAGTCGTTCTTCCTTAAATGCTCCTGGTATGCCTCTTCAATATTCTGAATAGCCATTACTGCTCGGTTATTCTCATACTCTGGATGATCTCTGCAATAGCTTTCATAGAAATCAATATAAAAAAGCACTTCAATAAAATCTTCCATTGTATGTGGAAGTCCTCGTATAACCTCTCTATTGAAACGTAAAATATCAGCCCTACGTTCATCAGCTTTACTCTCAGCAGCAGATGCTTCATGTTTCTCAAATTGCTTTTCAATACAGTCAACCTTTTCTCCAAGAGCATCTACCTTAGAGATCAATCCGCTATTTATAATTGCACCAATAGCAGATAGGAACTTTTTAATCACACGTCCAATAGCAGACCAAGGATTTATTTTGATTGGTGAAATTTGAACTAAAGTCATCAACAAAAACAATGTTCCTCCGCCTGCCAAAATATTTTGCTGAATATCTTGAATGCTCATCGGATCTCACCCGACCTTTTCCTCTTCAGCCGGAGCATTTACGACCTTACTCATAGTGCATAGACTATCAATTAGCCTGCCAATCTCATCCATATCAATCTCATACTTGACTGTATCAGCAGATGACTTCACCATCGCAAGCACCCACTCTTTTCGATCTGCTCCAGACTCAAACATAGTCTCTGCCCGCTCCATATAGTTTGATACCATTTGGACTACCTGGGGCCAGTTCTTCTCCTTAACTGCTTTTTGCACATACTTTACCAAAGTAATTACCAAAGTAATAATCGCTGCGATTCCAGTTAAATTAGAAAGAATCAAATTAACCCATTCCATACAAAACACCTTCCTTATCTATTATTAAATTGCAGGACTCATATTGCTGTCTTCCTGTGTAAACCCAGTTGCTTGTGCTGCAGCAAATGTAATTCCGTCCCCATTTCCACTCACATTCTCAGCCCGGCTTTTATCTACAACCTTTCCAATAACAAGGCCAACCGCTGTACCAATAGGTGTAAACACCACCGTCCAACAGGCCAACGCACCTACATATTGGTAGCGAATACTCATAACGGCCAGCAAAAAACCGCCGACTAACCCGGCGGTCAGAAACAACAGAAGATAAATTGCAAGACAATTTGTAAAGCCGATCTTCTTTTTACTTCTTTTCTTTTTCTTGCGCTCAACCTTGATTGTCATTTTACCATCCCCATAACCTGAGCAAACCGATAAAGCACTGTGACCAACTGCTCTCTGGTAAGGAAATCCTCCCACATGTAGTTTGTCTTGCCACCAACTTTTGTACCGTTGCCTGCAACAAGTCCCTGAGCAATTGCCCATTCTCTTGCAGGTTTACTCCATTCTCCACTGTCGTTATCCTGAAGTGTCTTTCTGAACTCACTCAAGAGTTCTCCAAACCGTTTAACATCCATATCGTCTTCATCCTCCTTCTTATCTATTGGCGTTTCTGGAACTATCGACCAATCAGGTCTGCCATATCCATAAATACGATCATAGGACAAACTGTAGGATTTTTCTCTCACACACCCACCATTTGCAACAACTCCTGCTACACTGGAAGTATTACCTTCAATGGTATATACTTTGCTCCCATCAACAGCAACCACAATTCCCGTATGTGATGAACTCTTTCCACCATCATTGGTGAAGAAAATCTGATCTCCTGGTTTTGGCCCGCTCTTGAAGAAGCGTCCAGCTTGTTTATAATACCCAGCAGAACTGGTACATCCAGCACCATACCCACCGTGGGGCTGGAAAGTCATTTTGTGCATCAACTCTTCACCAAAGGTTTGTCTAAAACACCAGTCCACAAACATATCGCACCAAGCATATCCATTCTTTGGCCCGTTATAACACCCACTCTTATCCAGATCCCGAGCATACTTTGTCCAGTTGTTCTTACCTGGGTTTGCTGTTTTATCATCAAGCTGGCTGTTCGTAGCTTTTTCCAAATAACCCACCTCAGCCCTTGCGGTGGCAATCAATCTTTCCACTGCATTCAATACATCATCCCCTTCATGATCTGCCATTACATTTGCGAATTGCTTATAATACACCATTCCGTACTCAGTCCTTTTTGCCTGAACTTTTGCTCCCTGATCCGCCGGCCTCTCGTACTGAAATAGAATGAGATTAGATGCTTCTTGTACTGAATTTGCCATTCTCAACGCTTCGTTTAGTCCTTTATATCCTTGAAACTCTTGATACAGAAAGTCTAACTGCATAGAGAGATCCCCAATGGATGTTCCTCTTGCTCTCGCAAAATTCAGAAGGTTTTGCTTTCTGCTCCAATATGTCCATTGGGCAAGACCATACCCCGCTCCATCCTTAACAAAATTGGTGTAGGCTCCACTATCTACTGCTAATGTATAAGTAGTATCGTCCATTTTCAGAGTCTTCTCAAAACTGTTTTGTAGATTGATTGGATTCAAACCAGATTCAGCGAATAGGTTCCCCATCAATCCGGCAATTCCACAATCGGAAAATCCCTTTGACTTAAAGAATCTCCATATTACTGCTTCGTTCATTTGAATCACCTTCTCTATATAAATTTATAATGTGGTCTTTCTCCACCCTCCACGATATACCGTATCCAATCCAGCATATGCCAATTTGACTTGTACCGTCAAATTGATTGATTGAAGCCAGCAACATTTCAATTGGGTTTCCCAGCAAAGTAGAGTAGTTCCCCTCAACAAGAATGTGTCCCCGCCGAAGACCTTTTTTGAACGCTTCAATAATATCCCGCTTGAAATCATAATACAGCTTCGTTTGTGCAAAGCGTTCACAGACACCCAGCATTTGATACATGACATCGTTTGTTGTGGAAGCCGCCCCTATCGGATCATCCTCGCCAGCATAACGGATATGATAACGCAACACAGCGGGATCAGTCTGAATCAGCCGCAGATAATCCAGAGAGGGTTTTACCAGCAAATCTACCTCGGCCTGTGACATTTGAAGTGTATTCAATAACTGGTAATGGATCTGCACCATACGCCCATCAAAAAAATGCGTGGGCTTCTCATGCTTGACCACTCCAAATAAACCGTCTTCCTCCAGGAACCCCAGCCACCGCTCCAGCTCTCCGAATTTCAGATATTTGATACTGCTGGGTGTTGTAATAATCTTAATTTCATCAACCGTCTTTGCCAAAGTAAACCCGTTAAGCTGAGACACGTCATGAATATCATGCTCCGCAAAAAACTTCTGGATATTGGTATTAAAACACGCCGACTTAAAAAATCGGTTACGTAGAAGGATCATGCCATAGGAAGAAAACTCCCCCATCACGCTTTTATCAATCAGTGATTGTCCATCCCAGACACTATTTTCAACCTCAACCTCTTCCGGCAACGATTGAAGCCAACCATCTTTGCCCACCCTCGTTGCAATGACCTTATCCTTGAAAACACTCTTGTAATCGTCAATGACGAGGAAATTTTCAGGCCGCAGGTTAATAATTCCTATGATACTGCTCAAAGATAGAGCGATATAGGCTTCAAGGGCAGCAAGATCAATCTTCTGCCCCTCCTTCACCTTTAACCCGCACATCTCCCACCGGTGTATTCTGGGATACAACTTCTCATCTATAAACAAACACTTCCCGACACGACTGCTCCCGCTCGACCTCTTGAAACGACAGAAATGAATGCCATCACAATCAAAGCCATCCTGGTATAGCCTTTCTCGGAGTTGAGCAACACTGAAAATAACCTTGTTCGTTTTCCCCTGGCGGTACACTCCGTTCTCAAACACGAAGTAGTCCCCAAGAACATTGTCACTCACTGGATTCTCTACCGGACTGTCAATCCGAATAGCAATCAGTTCACCGTCTTTGATACACACGTTATCTTCCAATTCAATATCTTCTGGTAAGTACCCATACTTGATAAATGTTTTATCAAAGAACCGATTGTATTCCTTCACACTATACTTAAATGTCACGTTGATAACACGCCGGCAATATTCTTTACCACGCTTATCAAAAGTAAAGTCCAGCCGGCGATAAACCTTCTCATAGACTTCTCTCAGCTTGATTAGATCCAGACTGTAATCCAAGGTATTTACAAATCTTTTGAGGTTATATTCGCCCTTGCTCTCCCCACCGTGATACCGAATACTATATCCGCCGCACCTCTCGTTTGAATAGTTAGTCAGAAACAGATCTTTCGCATCAGCGGATACGATATAAACTGCGCTCCCCAAGGCTTACCCACCATCCTTAACGTGAATTAAATCCCCATACCAGAACAACCACTTTGGAACCTCAACCAACTCAACAGCGGCCGAGAAGCCATCTTCTCTCTTTCGATACAGTCGGGCCGTAAATACCATCTCCCGGCTTGCCTCAACAAATGCCTTGTAGTCATCTTGCAAGCCTGAGTAACCTGGTCTTTCCATAATTTGATCAACATTGAGTTTAACCTGTTCCCCATCCTTGATCCACTTACTTTCATCAAAAGCTCCCGCTGCATTCAATCGAGCAACCGCATAGTCTCTTTGGGAGATTCCCTTCTTCTTCAAAGCCCTTCTTTGTTCTCTATTCATTTTCTCAACCCTCATCCGAATAGTCTTGAATCATTTGTTGATATTCTTCTGCGTTTTCACGCAAAATCTTTTCATAATACTTTTTCGCTTCCTCGGACTCATCTATCGGTGAATAATCTGGACAACGACCCTCACACTCTTCCCCACATTGATCTGCCCAAATACATTTATTATCTGCGGTGTCCATCAGCTCTTTCCCTCCTTGATTCCCACCGCATCGCCAGTCTGTCTCAAACTATCCATACGCTTACTCCTCGCTAATTCAAGCCTCGCCTTTGATGCTTCAATTTGTTCCTGTGTCAAATTGCTCTTTTTCTTCGGTCTAATTTTCATCCATTCTACTGGCAAACGTACAACAATACTTCCATCTGCATTACGGCAACGTATATCTACCTGGTCTGGATATTTTTCTTTCAGCGACTCGATCATCCGAATCCACTTCTTTTCTGATGTAGATAGAGTTGCTGTCTTTTCTCCTGAAAGATGATCCCATGCTGTCTCTTTTATATCATCCATATCATCATACCTCCAATTTAATGCTCTGCTTTGCACTCCGACAGCTCCTTCAGCCATCCTTCAAGCAGTTCCCTCATTCTTTTACTCGGCACATAGATCCAGATTTCTTTCCCATCCCGGATTGCTGATCTCCAAATCCACTGAATCATCTCACTCAGCGCATACTTATCTTCCCTAACTTCAATTCCCTGATCCGCAAAATAGCTCTTCATCAATGGGTTATAAAAAATATTAACACAATAGGCCAAACAATCTCGGTTTCGATAAGCATTTGTAGCTCTTACATTACAAGAAAGAAAACCGTTTGTATATCCTTTTCCTTTTACAACATCCTTATAGTTCTTATACACTGTCCAAATAATTCGCCCAGATTCTGAGTTGAACTTATTTCTAAAAGCGTTGTAAATATTTTTCTTTAACTGTTCAATTTGTGGCTTTCCTCGCTTTTTCATTGCACGTTCAAACCAGGAAGAAGAAAGACTGTATCGGGAATCTCCTATTTCATTGAGATTCGGATCGTCCAAAATATGAACTCTATCAATCAGTGTTGTTACATATTCAGGGATACAGTGTTCATTATCGTATGCTCTATCAGGGAGCTGTCAATACATGGGTAGTATCAACCGCTATTTCTATTAAAAACAACTGGGATACTGTTTTACCTAACTACTCACTTCCCTATCGTATGGTCAAGAGGTTAGCAGATCTGGATAAGATTCAGTCTGGAGAGTTTGTCATCATTACTCTTAATATGCTGCGGAAGTATCAGAAGCAGATCAAAAAGTATATCAAGTGTAGAAATCAGAAGGTATGTTTGGTTTTTGACGAGAGTGATGAGATGACAAATCCCCGTAGTAAAAACGCTAAAGCCGTGTTGGATTGTTTTCGCAGAGTGCGGTTTAAGCTGGCGATGACTGGAACAGTTACCCGAAATAACATTTCGGAGTGCTGTCCTCAGCTTGAGTTGTTATATAATAATTCTTACAACATGATTTCTTGGGCGGATACTCTGTATTCTTTTGAAAAGAGCAGTGATTGTGGGGAGTATCTGAATTGTACCAGTAACCCTTACTATGGAGATCCCATCCCAGCCTACACGCCTGGATACAACCTATTTACTTCTTCTCATTTGCCCGAAAAAATCACAGTCTTCGGTGTCGGAAAACGCTCACAGGACATTTATAATGCTGAAGCCCTTGAAAACTTACTATCTTACTCTGTAATTACACGCACATTTGAGGAGATAACAGGCAAAGAAATACGGAGGATACATCAAATAGCAGTCCCGTTTTCGGCTTTGGAACGTACTGTTTACGATAAAGCTATCAACGAGTTCTTTTCCATGCGTCAACGGTATTTTGCCTCTACCGGAAATAGCCGCAAGGATAGTATGATGGCTTTGATCCAGCAGATTACTTTACTGCTTCGTATTTCTGCCGCTGCTAATACGGTAGATGAGTACACCTCAGATGAGACACCGACCAAGATTGATAAGGTGGCCTCTATGATAGAACAGTGGAAAAACGAGATTGTGGCTATTGGAGTTCGCCACAAGAACGTTGTAGATGCTTATACCAAAGAGATCCAAGAGCGATTTCCTAACCGTCCTCTTTTCATTGTGACTGGCAGCACTACGACTCTTGCCAAACGGAAAGCTCTGAGAAAGACCCTAAAGGAGAGCGGGAATGGGATTCTGCTTTGTACACAACAGAGTTTGCCCAGTAGTGTAAACTTCGAGTTTGTCAACAAAATTGTTATACCAGAGTTACACTATAACAATGCCAGAATGAGCCAGTTCTACATGCGTTTTATCCGTTTTACCTCTACTGAATGGAAGGATGTATATTTTGTTACCCATTCTGGAAGCATTGAGTCTAATCAAATGCAAATGGTGATTGCAAAAGAAAAGCTCAACCTATTTATGAAAGGGCAAGAAGTCGATCTGGATGAAATTTACGATAGATTTGGTGTAGATTATGATCTCATGTCAATGCTAATGTCACGAGAAGAAGATAAAGACGGTAACTTTAAGATCACATGGGGACAACAGAATATTACATAACACTAAAAAAATAGCCGCCCATTTGGGCGGCTATTTTACATACTTTTTACGAAATTCTCGGAGCATGTTATTTTCCCAAGCTGTTTTGATATGACTCTTGCACCACTTTGTATAGCGGTTGTGGTGAAGTGCTGCAGCTTGTGTGGATAAACCATATATTCGTCTAATTTCTTCCTCAGTTTGAATGCTCATCTCTCTTAAAATGGGCATTGGAGCAAGAAGGTTCCACGTAAAATAATCTGCCTCTGCCTCGAATTGAGGGTATGGGGCTATCTCTTCCATATGAGAGAGTAATCCAGCCTCTAAAAGCTGTAAATGTCCCATAGCAATGTGCCCGATCTCATGGCATTTTGTCCATAAGATCCGCCCTGAGTTCATACTACCATTGTAAAGGATCAAATATCTATCAGTGTTAATGTCATAGTGTGTGGCACCTGAAGTACTGTTGCACATAGATTCAATATCTTGGATCGTGCATTGTGATACCTCTGCCATTTTTTGATATGTGAGGATACGACAATCTCCAGGGAGAAACTGAAGCAAGCTATCAGGCCGAATTGGATATTCAATGTTAGACATTTGTTGATATAGCTCCAACACCTTTTGTTGAGCGAACACTTTTCTGATACTCATTCCATCTCCCCTCCTTCGTGATGGATATATTGTATCAGATTTACAGTCCTATAAACAGGACTCACTCAGAAACATTTTCCCCATCTTCAAAAGCATGATAAAACCCTAACTTTATAATTTTCATCATTCTATCCTTGTCTTGTGGAGAAAGTTTTTCTCTGGCCCGCTGCAAAGAAACCATATCTTGATCTTGGATAAGAGAGTCTGCTGGTGTTTTAATATCAGAAACACCGGCTATATAGTCGATTGATACATGAAAGTATGCTGCAACTCTTGCTATTTTATCAATCGTTGGAGAAACATCATTACGCCATTTCCCAATGGAATAATTGCTGAATCCAAGTTCATTTTCTAATTTATTGATTGATATGTGGTTTTGTTCGCATAGTTCTTTTACTCTTGTAAAGATAATCGACTCCATTTTTAAGCCCTCTTTTCTATTTTGCAGATTTTTTTCTCAAAACACTATTGACATCACGATTAAAATCTGGTATAGTAAGCAACAAGGGCGATTATAGTCGCTCTCCACCAGTATAATACCACATATTTTCTGGAAAGTCAATTTATAGTGGGAGGAAATGAAAATGTTTATTAAGCCAGAGCGGAGACATAATTTTGGAGGATTTGAACTGAACAAACTGGCTATCTCCTATACATCCTTGGATCGTAGCAATATTCGACTCCCGTATTCTGGTGCCTTACCAAAAGACCTTGGGCATGTTAAAAGTGCTTCCTTGTATTTTAATGTGCAGCCGTTTCAGCCCATTCCTGTACGTGTAAACTTGGTTGTTGATTACCAAAATTATATTGTAGAGTGTTCCAAGGAAGAAGTAATGGAAATTCTACAAGCATTTTTTGATTATTGTGCTGCTGGCTTGGAACCGTATTGGAGCGGTCATTGGTACGCTCATTTTATGGATTGGAAAGCATCTGTTGATCCTTCAAGAATGGTAGGTTGTTTAACCAAACTTCCGAAAGAAGATAGAGATAAAGTTTTTCTGTTGCTTAAACGGTACGAAGATGGGGAAACTGAGGCTTCTGGTGAGTTCGATAAAAAAATCTAAAAAATTTTCTGTTTTGCTATTGACATTCATTTTCATTTCTGCTATGATAGTGGCACAGTAAGTTATGCGACTTTTGTGGGAGGGACTGAAAATGATTCGAGAGAAATTTTTTAGTGATCCTACCGGATTTGACGCTGCACCTAACAAAGACTTATTCAACCAGGTCTGGAAGAATGTGATTGCATGGGAAGAGCGCACAGGAAAATCCTTGGATCAACCCCTTACCAGAGAAGATTACATTGAACTGCTGAGTTCCTTACAGATTAGACGTGCATGGACAATGACAAATCGAAAAAGTATTGTTATGTACTATGTACGCTATCTGATTGCAAATGGAGAACTTCCCATAGAGCAGGAACGGCTTCTTGCTTCAGTAACTCTGAATGATCTTGAAATAAAAGAAGATGGATTCGTTTACTATTTCAAAAACTTAGCAATGCTACAAGACGCTATTAACGATACTGTGAGTGCTTCGGACAGTTATGATAGTACTCTACATGACATCCCAATCTCAATGCTTTATCTGGCCTGGTATGGCTTGACTGAGGAAGAGATCATTAACTTTCCCAAATCCGCTGTTTTGGATGACGGAATTATGTTTAACGGTAGAAAGATTGAGATGCCGTTCCATGTAAGCCAAGTGCTTAACCGGCTGAAAGATGCGGATGGTTATTACCAGCAAGCCAGAGGAGTTATCTTTCACCGCTATGTTTACTCCGATTATTTGATTCGGACTGAGAGAAACGCCAAGATAGATCTTGTAAAGTTTAGAACAATGCTTTATCGGTTCAACAACATCACAGGCCGAGCTTATTCCCTTCGATATGATGTGGCCCATCAGTCTGGTATTTTCTATCGGGCTTATTTGCTGGAGAGTGAGGGCGGAACGTTTGATTTGACTGATCCAGACTTTGCTTCTATGGTGTTTTGTGAGGATCTACAGAATCAACAAAACGGAATGCTAAAATTAAAGACTATCAAATTTTCAAACGGTTATTCTCCTAAACGGCTCATGCCGTTTAGGTTTTGGATAGCAACACATTAAAACTATAACACTTATGGGGGGGGGTAGCTATGCCGGTATTCTATTTTCTTGTCCTATTGGCAGCGGTTGGGCTGTGGGTACTACTGTCATTCGTGTTCATTCCGTTTGGACGTTTTCTGTTCAACACGTATAAGAACACCAAGGACATCATGGAGAAAGAAGATCCCATCAGTGAAGACACAGCAGAAAATATAAACTAACGGAGGTTCAAGAAAATGAAAAAGAAGGGTCTAATTGGTGGCATTGCCGCCGCAGTTCTGATCGTTGTAGCTCTGGTCACAGTCCTTTTCTGCACTGAGCGTATTCCTGCGGGTTACGTAGGTGTTGTCTACAACATGAATGGTGGTGTAGACGGTGAGGTGCTTACCCAAGGATGGCATGTTGTCGCTCCGACCAAGAAGGTGACTACCTATTCTATTGGTATTGAGCAATCCTATCTTACCGCTGCCGATAAGGGAGATTCACCTAACGATGAGAGTTTCAGCATCCCCACTTCTGATGGTAAGACAGTACGGGTTAATCTGGAGTTCTCTTATCGGTTTGATGTAGAACGTGTTGCCCAGACCTTTACAATGTTCAAAGGTAAGTCTGGCGAGTCTATCAAGGATACATTCATTAAACCGAAGGTTATTGCATGGACGCAGGAAGTCTCTGCAAACTACCCTGTTACAGACATCTTTGGCGACAAGCGGACGGCGATCAATGCGGAGCTGGATGTGTACCTGAGAGAGAAGTTTGACGCTTACGGAATTATTATTGATACAGTGAACTTTACTGATATTTCCGTAGATACCGAGACAGCAGCGGCAATTCAGAAAAAGGTCACAGCTCAGCAGGAGCTTGAACTTGCCAATATTGAGGCTCAGACCGCTAAAATTCAGGCCAATAAGGACAAGGAAGTGGCGATGATTCAAGCGGAGAAGGATAAGGAGGCAGCAGAAATTCAGGCGGAAACTGCAATTGTTAAAGCGAATGCGGCTGCTGAGGTTATCAGAATCCAGGCAGAGGCCGAGGCCGATGCAAACCAGAAGATTGCGGCTTCTCTTACTCCTGAGTTGATTGAGAAGATCAAGTATGAGCAGTGGGATGGCAAAATGCCCACAGTATCTGGGACTGGAGCCATCGTCAGTATTGATGGTGTGAATTGAGAGGTATAGAAATGAAAAGAAATCAAGTTAAGGATATTCTTCAGGAGAAGAAAGCGACCTTAGTTAGTCTATCTTAGCAGGCCGACTCCGCTGTGGATTTGGTTAGTCGCACAATTAACAGTTTGAGCCTAATCAATCAGGAGATTGAGGATAACGTTGCGGAGATCGAAAGCTACACCAGGGAACTTGAGGATACTCGTGTCTCTCTGGAAAAGCAGCGGAAGAACAATACTGCTTTAATTGCCAATTTCTCAAAACTCCTTGAAACGGAGTAAGGAAGTTGTGACGCTTACAGCAATTTTATAAAACCTTATTTTGGATTAGGAAAAATAGCGTCATATAGTGAGAGTAAATAAATGAGACACCAACAGCAAACTTAACAATAATCAAACTTCAAATTTGACGTATGTGTGTCTCGTAGATGGAGGGGTAAGCCTAATTGGTAAGGCTCTGGTTTGCTAAACCAGTAGTAATCCGAAAGGGTGTATGGGTTCGAGTCCCATCCCCTCCGCCATTCGCCGGGATGGTGGAATTTGGTAGACGCTGGGGACTTAAAATCCCCTGGCTTTGAGCCGTGCGGGTTCAAGTCCCGCTCCCGGCACCAGTGTTATCTTTGTGGTGGAAGGTAACATATTCTCCTTTCTTTCGTGGTTGTGACGGTGGGAAAGACCACTACTGCCGTGTAAGTGCGGCAATCTGTGGAGGTAGCTCAGCGGGTAGAGCAACCGGATATAAAAATGTGTTACCATCCGATGTACGGATTATAAAACCGTGTAACACTAACAGCAAGGAATTTGAAGACAACCAGTGTGTCGTGGGTTCGAGTCCCACTCTCCACACCTAAAGTCCACTGAAATGATATATGTGGCTGGCTAACGGACTACCGAAACGAGAGGGTAACGAGCATCGGCACTCGTAGAAAATGCCAACCGAGACTGTAAGGGGCAAATAATTACCTAAACGCTCAAGGGTAACGTAATGCCTACACTTTATATGATGGTTGGTCTTCCTGGTAGCGGTAAGAGTTATTTTGCTGAAAATGCTTTGATTGGGGTAACTGTTCATTCCAGTGATAAGATCCGAGAGGAAATCTTGGGAGATATAACTGATCAAAGCCGTCAGGAGCTTGTTTTTCAAACCCTTCATAATCGGGTTCTTGCAGATTTGATTCACGGTAAAGATACTGTCTATGATGCTACCAACACCAACTATCGCCGGAGAATGGCGTTCTTACAGTGGATTGCTGCTCGACATATCAAGGATTTGAAAACTGTTTGTGTTTTCATGGCAACTCCTTACCAAAAGTGTCTTGAGAACAACCATTTGCGGGATCGTAGCGTTCCCGACTCTGTGATTGACCGAATGTATAAACACTTCGATGTGCCTATCCTGTTGACGATCAGATTACCAACCAGGGTGACTTGGAGGATCTAAAGACTGCTGCTAAGGACTATGCACTATATCAAGAGAAAAGGAGACAGTAAAAGTGAAACCATTGAGGATTTTATTTGATGCTGATGACACCATAGAGAATCTTTTGCAATGTTGGGTAGCTTTGCTGAATGAAAAGCATGGGACTACAGTATCTCATGAAGATGTTACCGATTGGGATGTTAGTCTTGCATTTCCTACGTTAAGCAAAGATCAGGTGTACAGTGTTTTGCGTAAGGATGAATTATGGCATCGTTTGTCCCCTATTCCTGGTAGTAAAGAGGTTCTACAGCGATTGCTTAATGAAGGACATGAACTTTATATGGTAACTGCTTCAGATTATCATTGCTGTCGAGCAAAGTTTGAGAGAATTTTTGAACTATTTCCTTTTTTGAGCTGGGATAAAGTGGTTATTACCAGCAAGAAAGATCTGATTAAAGGAGATATTTTGATTGATGATGGCCCGCACAATTTGATTAGTGGTAATCATTGGGGTATTTTGTTTGACCAGCCACATAACCGAAACTTTGACGATTCCAAATATGATTGGATTCTTCGAGCTACAAACTGGGAGCAAGTCTATGAATACATCCATGCTGTGATGATGGAGAAAGAAAATGAAAAATGAGTATATTCATTATACCGATGTATCAAGAACGATCCTTGACACTGTAAAAGTTGGAGATTTAATTAGAGTCAACGATTGGAAGAAACCTATGAGGGTAAAGGCGGTTTCTGAAAATTACTTTGTCATGACGCAAAACTTCTTTGGTAAAACATATTACTCTGTTTGCTCAAAGCTACCTTGGAAGGGCGTTAAACATAATGCCATGACAGGCGGTATGTTTCATTGTGGGCCAGATAACTATGTCTTTGGTTCACCACTTGCAGAGGATGAACATTTTTATCGTTTTGAAGATGAAAAAATGTCAATGATGTATTTGCAAGAATTTGAAGATGAGAAATGTGCAATTTCTGAACGGCACGGCATTCCAATTTATGATCTATATGTAAAGAGTTGTAGAATGTGATTTAACCAGGAGGGTGATTTTATGGTCGTTATTAAACGAGATGGACGAGAAGTAAATTTTGAAAAGTGTAAAATTTTCAATGCTATCATGGCAGCTTTTAAGGATGTGGGGCAATCTGGTTTGCTCCATATTCCAGAAGACAAAGAAAATGAAATTGCTACATTGATTACATCTCGTTTGCATTCTCGATACAAAAAGCGTAACCGTGCTGTATCTGTTGAAGAGATTCAAGACGATGTAGAGACTGAGTTGATGAAAGAAGGTGTGTATGCTGTTGCAAAAGCCTATATTAAGTATCGGTATGAACATGAGCTTTTGCGTAACGCTACTTCTTTGGACGGAAAGATCCTATCTATTGCAGATAATACCAATGAGCTTGTAATTCAGGAAAACTCCAACAAAAATCCTACAATTCTTTCTACACAACGGGATTACATTGCTGGTGAGGTTAGTCGAGATATTACAAATCGACTTTTATTACCTGAAGAGATTACTAAGGCTCACGATGAGGGATTGATTCATTTCCACGATAGTGATTATTATATCCAACATATGCACAATTGCTGTCTTGTCAATTTGGAGGACATGTTGCAAAACGGCACCGTTATCTCCGGCACCATGATCGAGAAGCCCCACTCCTTCTCCACCGCCTGCAACATCGCCACTCAGATCATCGCCCAAATTGCCTCTAACCAATACGGTGGACAGTCTATTTCTCTTGCACATCTTGCTCCTTTTGTAGAAGTATCACGCCAGAAAATTCGCAAGGAAGTGGAAGAGGAATTTAAGTTGGAACACAAAATGATTTATAACTCTGAACTGATCGAGTTTTCCAAAGCGGCAAAAGAGGCTATTGACGCTGTAACAGAAAAGCGGGTTAGGGAGGAAGTTAAGCGTGGTGTTCAAACTATCCAATATCAGGTTATCACTTTGATGACCACTAATGGTCAAGCTCCATTTATTACAGTCTTTATGTATTTGAATGAGGTAGATGATCCTCAAACGAAAAAAGATTTAGCTTTGATTATTGAAGAGGTCGTAAAGCAGCGGTATGAAGGTGTAAAGAATGAAAAGGGTACATGGATTACGCCGGCATTCCCCAAGCTCATTTATGTGCTGGAGGAAGATAATATCACCGAAGATTCCCCTTACTTTTATCTGACAGAGTTATGTGCCAAGTGTAGTGCTAAGCGGTTGGTTCCCGATTATATCTCTGAAAAAGTTATGCTCTCAAATAAGGTAGATGCTAATGGTGATGGTCATTGTTATACATGTATGGGTTGTCGTAGTTTTCTTACTCCCTATCTGGATGAGAATGGCAAGCCAAAATATTATGGCAGATTTAATCAAGGTGTTGTTACGATCAATCTTCCTGACGTAGCTCTTTCTTCTGGTGGTGACTTTGATTTATTCTGGAAAATTTTT
>Ga0209694_1002491_pt1 | contig 15042 bp, 17 predicted proteins | sample GluameincwithD2O_FD_187499 | JGI IMG/M metagenome (GOLD analysis project Ga0209694, IMG submission 187499) | Mouse cecum microbial communities from Vienna, Austria - Glucosamine amended microcosms incubated with D2O (SPAdes) (version 2) | ecosystem: Host-associated > Mammals > Digestive system >...
TTTGTACATATATCGGACTCCTTGCTTGTATATTTCTAAGGTTATCTGCACGAAAAATGAACGATTAATCTGCATTACCTTGCAAATATTATATACCAAATATCCAGAAAAGTCAGTAAAATCAAGCATTTCAAGTTTAATCAGCAGGCACTAATTAACGCTATTAGAAAACAAATTGTGCTTGTCTAAAGGGACAAACTTTGATACAAAATAAGCCTTCCATTCCGGAGGGCTATTTTTCTGAAAGTCTTGAAAAAGCCTGATTCTGCGGGTTTTCTTGGATTTCATTTTTTTCTATGTTTTTCGCTGACTTCTCAAATTTCCATGGAATCATGAATTTCTAAATCATAGGAATTGTATTGTACTGGAAGATGCACACCCCTCGGAGAGTAGCGGGGACAAAAATCAATAACCGCTAAAAAGTATAATTCTGGCATTAAGCCGTGAGGACATTTTAGCGGATATTTTTATATACGGAATTGCCTTGGAAAATTGTATGCACCAAAAACCCCGCCGGAGCGGGGCTGGTATTCTTTTTTTATGCGGCGGTAAAACCCTGCGCTGCAAGTGCCTCTGTCAATTCTTTATTCTTCTCACCACTGAGTGTGCCGTTCCGGTCAATGATGTAGCTGCCGATGGCGAAAGCGTATGTGGGAGCTTTCTGGTATACCGGAGCCGTTCCGATGAAGTCGCCTACTGCGGTTGCCAGCTCTTTCCGGCGGGGGCCGGTTACATTGTAGCTGATCTCCATGGTACTGGCTTCCTGATTGGCTTCGGCTTCCTCTGCCGGTTCGGGGCTTTCGGCTGCCTGCTCTGCCGTATCCTCTGCGGCTTCCGGTTCCGCTGTGGCTTCTTCCGGCTCTGCCGCCTGCATAATTGGCGTTTCTTCCGGGATGATGGTCAGTGCCGTTTCCTCCGGGGCCGGTGCTTCGGCTGCTTCTTCCTGCATGGCTTTCTTCTGCGCTTTGGCGGCTGCCTTTTCTGCGCGGGTTACTTTCGCCCTCGGCTCCGGGAATGTCTCCGGAAGTACGCCGGATGCGTAATGGATTTCAAAAGTGATCTTGCCGTCTGCAGGTACGTTGAAGTGGAAGTCGAGAAGTTCAACCTCTTTGATGCTGTCCGGAAGTTCGATATTCTTGTACCGTTTTACTTCCTTGCCCTCTACCATAAGGCATACCGGAACCGCGTCCCTCAATTTTGCTGTGATTCTTCCTGTCTTCATAATGTTGTCCGCCTTTCTTATTTTGATATTTTTGCTATTGGCTGCTTGCCTTGTGAGTGACAGCTTACGCATTTTTGGTGAAAAAGCAAGCCTTATTTCGAAGAAATTTTATTTTTTAGAATGCCAAAATGATAGAACCGGCCAGCCGTGGGATATTGGCTGGCCGGTTCTATCAGGTATTATGCCCTTTCAAAAGGTTCCCCGCAGTCTGCGCAGGTTACATTGACCTCTCGGGTTGCCCGTATGATGGTGCCGCAGCAGGGGCAGATATATTTGATGCTGCGGTTGATGGATTTCTTGCGCCCGCCTTTGGAGATTCCGGTGGCCTGCAGGCGGCTGGCGTGGATGCCGGTATCCCCCAGGGCGGATATGATCCATGTTTCGGCTTCCGGAGTCAGGGTCGTAACCGTCCAGCCGTATTTGGGATGTTTCTCAATATGCAGGCCGTGGGCTTCGGCGGTGGCTTTGAATTTCATATTGTGGTAATAGCCGTTGTTGCTTACGTCCTGGATATCATGCTGCAGGTTATATAAGTGGCTCATTTCATGGAGAAGCGTGGTGGCTATTTCTGTAATAGGACGGTCAAGGTATTCAGCGCAAAGGTTGATTTCCCGGTAAAGCTCGTTGTCTGCATTCCAGATTTCATGGATGCTGCACCAGCCATATGCGCCACGCCCGCCGTCCGGGGATACGGTGATGGCCGGACGGGTAAGCTCTCCATAGTAGAAATGCTTATTGAATAAATCAAACATTTGTTCGACTTTCTTTGCGATTTCGGATATATTGAGCATTGGTATGTCCTCCCTTAAAATTATGTTTTAATGTTGTGAGTGACAGCTTACGAATTTTCGATATAAAGGCAAGCCTTTTTCAAAGAAATTTCAGATTTTATACACATACGCTTACTTGCGTTTGTTCGCTTCTCCGTATATAATAACGGTATATCAATGGGAGGTGGCAAATTTGCTTGACTATATTTCTGTAAAAGAAGCGGCAGAAAAATGGGGAATATCTGAGCGGCGTGTCCAAAAACTGTGCGAGGGGAATCGGATTGAGGGTGTTGTACGTTTCGGCCACACATGGATGATACCGCGAAAGGCAGAAAAACCTGCCGATCAGAGACGAATACAGAAAAAAGACAAGGGAGGGAATATTTCATGTATAACCCACAATTAGATACATTTATCCGTGTGGCGGATGCCGGGAGTTTTAACAAGGCAGCGGAGGAGTCCTATATTACTCCAACGGCAGTTATTAAGCAGATCAATCTTTTAGAAGATTCATTGGGTATAAAATTATTTGAACGGACGCATAGGGGGTTGACTTTAACGAAGGCGGGAAAATCGTTATATCAGGATGTAAAATATATTATTCAGTATTGCCGTGATTCCATTACAAGGGCAAAAAACGCTATGCAGGATAATGTGAGCGTCATTCGGATTGGCAGCTCACCTATGACACCAGCCCAGCTCTTAATGCAGCTATGGCCAAAGATACAGGAACATTGCCCGGATTTGAAATTCCAGATTATTCCCTTTGAGAATACGCCGGAAAATGCCAGAGAAATTCTGGCTAACCTCGGTAAAAATATAGATGTGGTTGCTGGTATTTTTGATGAAACCATGCTGGATTTGCGGCACTGTGCCGGGCTTCCATTATCCCGTGAACCGTTCTGCTGCGCGGTTTCTATCCATCACCGGCTTGCTGCAAAAGATAAGCTGAAAATAAAAGACCTTTATGGAGAGAACCTGATGTTAATGCGCCGGGATTGGAGTAACTATGTGGACAGGCTTCGGGATGACCTCTGGCAGAATCATAGCCAGATACATATTGTAGATTTTGATTTTTACAGTATGGAGGCTTTCAATCGGTGTGAGAACAGCAATGATGTTTTGCTGGCAATTCCGGGCTGGGCTAACGTACATCCGCTTTTGAAAGTGATTCCGGTTGAATGGGAGCATAGTATCCCGTTTGGCCTGCTCCATTCTCCGCAACCATCAGAAACAGTAAAGAAATTCTTGGAAGCAGCACAAATGGCTGTAAATTGAAGAAGAAAAATAGTTATAACCTTTGAGTATAAACTGATGAACAAAGCGAGACTTCTCTTGAGGTCTTGCTTTTTTTATAATATGAGTAGTAAGAGCAGAACGGAGGTGATGGAATTGAAAAAATCTATTTGTACTGTTGCGTTTGTTTGTATATTGGTTTGCATTACAGGATGCGGTGCAAATAAAGCCTCTGGCAATATTGCGGAGATAGAATCTGGAAAAGAAACAACAGAAAGCCTTTTGCAGCAAACCGAAGGAGCAGAAAGAATTGTGCAGGTAGAAACGAGGATAAATGAACCGTATACAACAGATACAAAAATAGTCGAGGTTATATCTAATCCAGTTTTCGGAGAGTATGGCAGGCTGATTTTTCCAGTAGATAGTGGATATTATAGCGGGAATACTTTGGGGACGCTGCGGCTTACATGGTATAGCAATATTGACCCGGAAAAGACGGTAGAGATTGCGAATTATCTAAGAGATCATGCGGCGGCAGGAGAAACCTGTTTTTATGACATTTATACTGATGAAGAAAAGATGGCTGACCCTGCAAAACAGGATACAGGACTATTCTTCTTCAAAGGAAATCCCGGAGAAAAATTTGCTGTCTGTAATGCAGGCGGGGGATTTGCGTATGTGGGTGCAATGCAGGACAGCTTTCCCCACGCTCTGGAATTATCTAAAATGGGATATAACGCTTTTGCCCTGATTTACCGGCCCGGAGCGCAGACAGCCTGTGAAGATTTAGCGAGGGCAGTCAACTTCATTTTTGAACATTCAGAGGAGCTTGAAGTAGATACCGATTGTTATTCTGTGTGGGGAGGTTCCGCAGGCGCAAGGATGGCGGCGTGGCTTGGCTCTTATGGCCCGGCTGCTTTTGGGGGAAATGAACTGCCCCGTCCCGGTGCGGTTATTATGCAATATACCGGCCACAGCGATTATACAGAAAGCGACCCGCCAACCTTTGTATGTGTCGGGGAAAATGATGGCATTGCAAGCTGGCGGACAATGGAAAACCGTCTGCGCAATCTGGAAGCGCTTGGAATCCCCACAGAGTTTCACAAATATCCGGGCCTCGGTCACGGTTTCGGAATAGGAACCGGAACGGTTGCGGAAGGGTGGATAAACGAGGCAGTAGCATTTTGGGAAAACCAGACAGAAAATCAATCATAGAGAGGAGAACAGGAAGATGAACAATTTTATTTTTGAAAACGCAACGAAGGTGTTTTTCGGGAAAGGGTGTGTAAAGGAATACCTGTGCTGTCTGACAAAAGGATATGGCGATACGGTCATGCTGGCATACGGCGGCGGCTCCATTAAACGGAACGGTGTTTATGACGAGGTAACAGCAATTTTGAAAGCAGCGGGGAAAAATATTGTTGAGTTTCCGGGCATTATGGCAAATCCCACTTATGCGAAAGTGCTGGAAGGTGCAAGGCTGGCAAAGGAAAACAATGTGGGACTGATCCTCGGTATTGGCGGCGGTTCGGTTATGGACTGCTGTAAGGCAGTATCCATTGCCGCCCGGTATCAGGGGGATGTATGGGCGGATTTTTGGGCACGTCCCGGTATTTTTGATTTTGATCCTCTGCCGCTCGGTGTGATCGTCACAGTAGCGGGAACCGGGAGCGAGTGCAATGGCGGGGCTGTCATTACCAACGAAGAACTGAAAATAAAGACCGGGCGTGATTATCCGCAATGCAATCCGAGGTTCGCCCTGCTTGATCCGACCTATACTTATAGCGTCCCAAAATTCCAGATGGTATCCGGCAGTTTTGACATTCTTTCGCACATCATGGAAATTTATTTCAGCGAGCCGGACGAAGACAATGTTTCCGACGACATTGCCGAGGCGCTTATGCGGAATGTGATCCGTAATCTGCGGGTGGCCGTTAAAAACCCGGAGGACTACACGGCCAGAAGTAACCTTATGTGGGACGCAACAATGGCGGAAAATCGGATCATCAAGCTGGGAAAGAGGACAGATTTTCAATGCCACCAGATGGAACATCAGCTTGGAGCTTATACAGACTGCAATCATGGCGCTGGGCTGGCGGTACTGCATCCGGTTTATTATCGTCATATCTATAAGGAGGGGCTGGCAAAGTTTAAGCGTTTTGCTGAGAATGTATGGGGAATTTCTGCGGAGGGAAAGACGGACGAGGAAATTGCCCGTGCCGGTATCAATGCGCTGGAAGATTTTATTTTGGAGATTGGTCTGCCTGTGAACCTGCGGGAGTTAGGTGTGGATGAAAACACGGATTTGAAAGCGATTGCAGATTCCTGTGCGATTGTCTCCGGTAGCTATAAGAAGCTGACCCATGAAGAAATATTAGGAATTTTCAAAGAGTGTTTTAATTAAGTGAAAAGGAGAAAACGATTATGAAAAAACTAACTGCTATTTTATTGAGTGTATTACTTGTATTCAGCCTTGCGGCCTGTGGCAATAATCAGCAGGCAACGGATACCACGCCGGAACCTTCTTCGGAACCGGTAAGCGAGACTACGTCGGAGCCGGAAAAAGCGGAGCAGTCTTCTGAAACGTCCTCTGCCAGCCAGTCAGAAAACGAGGATAATACTGTCGATACGGATGTGGAAAGTACGGGCGGAAAAACGCTGATTGTTTACTATTCAGCTTCCGGGAATACGGAGGAGGTTGCAAATTATATTGCTTCTGCTACGGGCGGAGATTTGTTTGAGATCGTGCCCACGGAAATTTATACAAATGCTGACCTTGATTGGACGGATGATGACAGCCGCGTATCCAGAGAACATGACAATGAGGATGAAAGAGATGTCCCGCTTGTATCTGATACGGTGGATAATTGGGACGAGTACGATACAGTGTTTATCGGATACCCGATCTGGTGGGGGATTGCGGCATGGCCTGTAGACGGTTTCATAAAGGCGAATGACTTCACAGGAAAAACGGTGATACCTTTCTGCACTTCTTCAAGCTCCGGTTTGGGTGAAAGTGGCGAACTGCTTGAAGAAATGGCCGGAACCGGGGAATGGTTGGAAGGTGAGCGTTTCCGTTCAGGAGCTTCGGAAGAAACAGTCCGGTCATGGGTAGAAGGATTAGGTTTATAGAACAGGAGCCAGACTATGAGAAAAATAATAGCTGTTCTCGCAAGTGTGTTAATGATTGTTACACTGGCCACTTGTGGAAAAAGTGAAGAAAAACAATCCTTGCCGGAAGAAAGTATTGTATCAGACAGTACGGCTCCACCTGCAAAGGTGGAGCCGGGGAAAAATGAAAGTACAGGCTCCCGCGTTTTAATTGCTTACTTTTCTATGCCGGAGGATGCAGATACTTCCGGCGTGGATGCCATTGCCAGTGCAAGTATTGTGGTAAGGGATGGGGAACGGCAGGGAAATACAGAATTTGTCGCAAAAATTATACAGGAAACAGTGGGCGGCGATCTGTTCCGAATAGAAACCGTGCAGGATTATCCCTTAGACCATGATCCGTTAGTAGATCAGGCCGCAGATGAACAGGAGGAAAATCTGCGACCGGAGCTTGCGAGCCATATCGAAAATCTGGAACGATATGATACCATCATTTTAGGATACCCGAATTGGTGGGGAGATTTGCCTATGCCGGTATATTCGTTCTTGGAGGAATATGACTTCGGAGCCAAAACAATCATTCCTTTTGTGACACATGGCGGCAGTAGTTTTTCCGACACAAGGAATACGATTTCTGAATTGCAGCCCGACGCAGCTATAAGCGAAAATACGTTTTCTCTTTCCAGAAATGATGTGGCGGAAAGTGAAGCAGAAATCAGGCAATGGGCGGAAAGCCTCAATCTGAAATCGGATACAGATGGAATACCAGCGGGGGCAGAAAATATGCAGATAGAGGGAAACAAAACCGACCTAAGCGGGACTGTACCGGAGGAACTGGAATATATACCGGCTGAATATAAAAGTCCTTCGGAACATCCGGGAATGCTGGAAAAGTTGACCTATCAGACGTGGGAATCCTTTTCCTATGAGGAACGGACGCAGGAGCTGACAAAAGAAGCGTGGGTGTATCTGCCTTATGGCTATTCAGAAGATCAGAAATATAATGTGTTCTATTTAAGTCATGGCGGATGGAGCAATGAAACAACGGTTATGGGAACAGACCAAAAACCGAGCTCTTTTAAGTATGTGATCGACCATGCCATAGAAGATGAGAAGATACAGCCCCTTATTATCGTCCTACCGACCTATAATAATACAAGCGGCAAGGACAGCGGGGATTACAGCCTTGCGCTTCAGTTGACAGACCAGTTTCACAATGAGCTGGTAAATGACCTGATTCCGGCGGTGGAAGGTAAATACAGCACTTATGCGGAGAATACCTCGTTGGAAGGCATAAAAGCGTCCCGCGATCACAGAGGATTTGGCGGTTTTTCAATGGGTTCTGTCAATACATGGTGTACTTTCCGGTATGCGCTTGATTATTTCCGGTATTTTATGCCTATGAGCGGAAGCTACTCCACAGACGGTGAATACATGGCGGAACTGGTAAAAGAATCCGGTCATGATTCTGATGATTTTTTTATATTTGCTGCTTCTGGCACGGATGATTTCGCGTACAGTGCATTTAAGGCGCAGATTATGGCAATGGGGAGTGTTTCGGATGGCACATTCCGTTTTGCCGACAATGAGGCGGATGGAAATCTGTCCTTTTTGGAACGGGAGGGATATGTTCACGATGGGGTAGCCAGTGATGAATATACCTACAATGGACTTAGGTTTTTTTGGAACAGGGAACAGTGATTTGCATGATAAAGGAGGAAGATTAAAATGAGCATTGTATTTATCAACGGCAGCCCGAATAAAAACGGCAATACAGCGGGGCTTGCAAAAGAATTGTTAAAGGGCAGGGATTATGAAACGCTGAATCTGACCGATTACCGGATCGGCAGCTACGGGCAGGACTTCCCGGATGACCAGCTCGGAGAGGTTATTGCAAAAATAAAGGAGTCGGAAGTGATCGTGATTGGCTCCCCGCTGTATTGGCACAATATCTGCGGCTCTGTGCGCAATATGCTGGATCGCTTTTATGGTCTGGTAGAGGAAGGAGCTTTATCGGGAAAATCGCTGTATTTTCTCTTTCAGGGAGCAGCTCCGGAAAAGTGGATGATGGAGGCCGGGGAATATACTATGAAGCGTTTTGCAGGGCTTTATGGGATGGAGTATGCAGGAATGGCCACCAATCGCTCCGAGGTGGGCAGATTGTCGGAGAAATTATGAGAATATTTTCATCAATGTTATAGGAGGAATACAGCATGGCGGTAAAACAAACAGCAGGAAGGACTGCACTTGGGGAATTTGCCCCTAAATTTGCAGAGCTGAATGATGATGTGCTTTTTGGGCAGGTGTGGAGCCGGGAAGATAAAATGTCTCTCCGTGACCGTTCTCTTATCACGGTTGTATCGCTGCTTTCGCAGGGGCTTACCGATACCTCTTTTGTTCATCATCTTGAAGCGGCAAAAGCAAACGGCATAACGAAAACTGAAATTGCCGAGATCATTACACATGCGGCCTTTTATGCAGGGTGGCCAAAGGCGTGGGCGGCGTTCCGTCTGGCAAAGGAAATCTGGAATGATGAAACAAACGGAACAGATGAAAAGGCTCTGCATGAAAAGTCTATGATATTTCCAATCGGCCAGCCAAACGATGCGTTTGCACAGTATTTTTCAGGGCAGAGCTATCTGCTCCCGATTTCCAAAGAGCAAGTGGGTATTTTTAATGTGACCTTTGAGCCGGGCTGCCGGAACAACTGGCACATCCATCATGCCGACAAGGGCGGCGGACAGATTCTGGTCTGTGTGGCAGGCAGGGGCTTTTATCAGGAATGGGGAAAAGAACCGGTCAGCATGACAGCGGGAGATACCGTCAATATTCCGGCAGGCGTGAAGCATTGGCATGGAGCAGCGCCGGACAGTTGGTTCTCCCATCTGGCGGTAGAGGTGCCGGGGGAAAACGTGCGTACAGAATGGTGTGAACCGGTCAACAGTGACGATTACAAAAAAATAAAATAATGATTACAGGAGGGAAAGTCATGGAATATGTAACTTTGAACAATGGGATCAAGATGCCGGTGTTAGGATACGGTGTGTATCAGGTAAGCAATGAGGAGTGTGAACGCTGTGTGCTGGATGCAATCAGTGTCGGCTACCGCTCCATTGATACGGCGCAGGCATACGGGAATGAAGAAGCTGTGGGCAATGCAATTAAAAAATGCGGCGTTCCCCGTGGAGAATTATTTATCACCACAAAAGTATGGATCAGCAACGGTGGCTATGAAAAAGCGAAGGCTTCTTTGAAGGAATCCCTGCGTAAGCTGCAGACGGAATATATTGATCTGGTGCTTATCCACCAGCCTTTCAATGACTATTATGGAACTTACCGGGCAATGGAAGAAGCCTATAAGGAGGACTGGATTCGTGCTATCGGTGTATCGAATTTCTACCCTGACCGTCTGATTGACCTGTGCAGTTTTGTGGAAGTGAAACCGGCGATCAATCAGGTGGAGACCCATGTGTTCCAGCAGCAGGCAGAGGCACATGAATATATGGTGAAATATGGCGTACAGCATGAATCGTGGGGGCCTTTTGCGGAGGGGCGCAAAGATTTCTTTACCAATCCTGTTTTGACGAAGATTGGGGAGAAATATAACAAAAGTGCGGCGCAGACTGCTCTCCGTTTCCTGATCCAGAGCGGTGTTGTAGTAATCCCGAAGTCTACGCACAAGGAGCGCATGATTCAGAATATGGATGTGTTTGATTTTGTGCTGAATGATGAGGATATGGCGGCAATTCAGGCATTGGATGAAAAGGAAAGCCTGTTCTTCTCCCACTATGACCCGGCAACGGTAGAAATGCTGACGGGGCTTCACAGGTAAATCAGAGGCGAGGTGGCAGAGAATGAAAAACGGAACAATCTTGTTTGGTATATTAGCTGTGCTATTCCTGTTTACTGCCTGTGGCGCAAAAGAAGATATTGATAATAATATATCGGCAGAAAACGCTGTGCAGATAGAAAACAGCTCTACGGAAGAATCCTCCGAAAGTGCAAATGAGACTGTTCCAACAATCTCTGCCACAGAAAAGAAGGAGGATTTATCAGTGGGAAGTATGCTCGTTGCGGAGCAAATATTAACCGGAGCGGACGGGGATATTCATTACAGCTATTATCTGCCGGAGGATTTTGACGAGAGTAAAAAATACCCTATGATGGTAGTCATGCCGGGATATGACATGATGTGGTTTGGAGAGGATTCCTCCGGCAGTAATCTGAATTGGAGCGGTTTTCTGGCATGGACGGAGCTTGACGAAGATATGATTGTTGTTTCGGCACAGCTTACCGACTGGCGGGAGAAATCCGCAAGGCAGGCGATAGAATTGACGGAGTATTTTCTTGATAATTTTCCCGTTGATGTAAAACGGGTATATGCTGCCGGATATTCCGCTGGCGGAGAAACTATGTCGCAGGCTGTATCCATGCGCCCGGACTTATATGCAGCTTATTTACACGGTGCTTCACAATGGGATGGAACCTTTGAGTCTATTGCAGAAAATGGCGTTGCTGTTTATATCTTTATGGCTGAAAATGACGAGTATTACGGTTCAGGGAAAGCAAGGGACGCTTATAACGGTTTGCATGAAGCCTATTTGGATACAGGCTTAACAGAAAGCCAGATAGAGGATGTACTATGTCTGGAGATCCCGGATAACGAATATTTTAACAGCCGTGGAATTTACAATTATCACGGCGGAGGGAATATTTTATTTCAGGATAAAAGTATTTTGAATTGGATTATAGAAAAAAGGAAATCTATCTGTTAGGGCGAAAGGAGACAGGCAGCATGAAACGGAAAACAATTTTGAAAATCGTGGTCGATATTGGGATGACGGTCATGCTGCTGCTTCTGATGACTTATGAGCTGATTGGCGAGGCGGCGCATGAGTGGATTGGGATAGGGATGTTTTGTCTTTTCCTTATCCATCATATTTTGAACCGAAAATGGTGCCATTGCGTTTTCAAAGGGAAATATACATTGTTTCGTATTTGGCAGACTGTTCTTGTTATTGGAATCCTGCTCACAATGGTCGGTTCCATGTATAGCGGAGTGATTCTTTCCGAACACGCATTGTCATTTCTGCCAATCAAGGGTGGGCGGGCTTTTGCCAGAGAGGTTCACATGCTTTCCGCTTATTGGGGATTTGTGTTGATGTCACTTCATCTTGGATTACATTGGAGCATAATGATGGGGATGGCAAAGCGGTTTGTAAAAGAACCTTCAACAGCAGGAAAATGGCTGCTTCGTGGGATTGCCGCCTTTATCGCCGGGTATGGCGTGTATGCTTCCATACAGAGGGAGATTGGACGGTATATGCTCTTGGAAAATCACTTTGCATTTTTTGATTTTGAGGAACCGTTGATTTTCTTTCTGGCAGATTATATGGCAGTCATGGCTTTGTTTGTATGGGTGAGTCATTACTTTTCTAAGGGGCTGAGATACATAATACAGATAAGAAAAACAAAATAGAATTTACTTTACATCAAGGCAAGTGTAACTTGCCCGGAAGGTCAGTCTGCCTTGTGTGGATTGGCCTTTTTAAGTTGCATTGTCGAAACTTGTCGATGAAGAAAATTGAAAATTTTTAACTTTCTTCTCAAAAACTTTCCGGTTTGGCATGGCGGAAAACGTTCTGGTATAAGCGAGGAGGTGAGAACCAGCCACGATCAAATCTGAATAAAGGAGGGGACTGCCATGCCATCTCCTTCTTATGATGACCGGCTTATAGCCATGTTCGATTCCTACTGCAAAGAGGTGTCGAGGAATTATATCAAAGATTTGGTGCGTAAGAATGAACGCCGGGGCAAATACGTTTCCCATGAACCGGTAGACTATCTGCTTGGATTATTGGGCCATGAGGATGCCTACCCTTCCCATGCTTTTACGCTGGAGGTGGACGGGTATGCCTGCATGGTCGAAAACGAGACTTTATACTATGCGCTGTTATCCCTGAAAGAGCGGCAGCGGGAAGTCCTGCTCTTAGGCTTCTGGCGCGGCCTTACGGACGGGGAGATAGCGGAGAAGATGGAGGTAAGCGTCCGGACGGTATACAACCTGCGGCAGCGGGCGTTCCGGGCGGTAAGGGACTATTATGGAGAAAGACCAACAGACAATGCAATTAACAGTGGGGCTGATCCGCCGGGCGGTTAGCGGGGAGCGGGAGGCGCAGGACGAGCTGCTGCGCATCTATGAGCCGTTCCATGATTCGCTCCTGGCCTATGCGGAGGCAGGGCTGGACGGATGTATCCACCACGAAACGAGGGAGGACTGGAAGTCCATGGTGCAGATGCGGATGCTGCAGGCAATCCAGACGGGATGGAGGAGCCTTCTATGAAGCTGCAATGCGACCTATTCGATTTTGCCTATGTGCCGGGGTGGTACTGGCAGCTGGACAGCCTGGCGGAGATGGTGCTTCCGGAGCCGTGGCGGTTCAGGGAGCCGGTATATGCCACGAAGAATCCAGACACGCCTATCTTGGAGCGGTACATACATTCTATTTTTAAGAAGCAGGCGATTGACTTTAACAGTGAGGGAGACCCGGCGGAGGCGGCGCGGCATTTCCATGTGGAGAACGAGCTCTGCTGCTTCCATACGGGGTTATACACGGGGAGGTACAAGGCGGTGTACGCCTGCTTTGACCGGAACAAGAAGCCCGCGAGTATGCGGGGCTGGTACTTCCGGGGCTTTGCGGACGAGCTGTCGCCGTGGCTGAAATATGTCTCCCCGCTCCCTGAGCGACCAAGCTATCATATGGCGCAGTATGGCGCCAGCTACAACCCGGAGTGGCCGATACGGGTGAACATAGACCACATCCTGGGCGACGGGGAGAACGTCTCCCGTCTGCCCGCAGCGATCCGCGAGGCGCATAACCTGCCCCTGCTATTGGAAACGGCAGTAGAGCTGGCGCGGCGGAGGGCTGTGGTGGAGCCCGGCATTGTGGTGCCGCAGGGCTACCAGGGGAGGGTGCAGTATCTTCTGCCGGTCTGTCTGACGGATATGGAGAGGCCCGACCTTGCTATGACCCTCACCATTATGGACGGGTATTATCTAGGCAATACCTGCCTTACGTTGGAGATGGCATACCTGAATGCCCGCCTTTTGGCGAGGCCGGTCGCCCCGTGGCTTACGGGGCTCGTGATGTAGGAGAAGTTTCATAGCAGGCCATATACTCCCGCGCCGGACAGCGGCGGCAACAGAAAGGGGCGTATATGAAATGCGCAGGAAGAAGGAGGGGCATGGCCATGAGATGACGGAGGAGATGCGCCATGTGTGCTGCCCGGTATGCGGGCATCGGATGTAGGACGGATTTTGCGGACATTCAAAATAAAAAGAATGTGGAGGTAACAGACAATGGCAAAGACGATTTTTGAGGAACTGGGCGGCAGATACGAGCGGCAAGGAGATTACTTAATACCGTGCTTAAATGTACCCGCCGAAGAAGAACAGCCGATAGGCACATGGGGACAGTGGCATCTGGATTATCTGAAGCAGTACCGCAGGGTTACATACACCAATCTTCTCACAAGCGGCAAACTCAACGCTTACCTTGCCGACATTGACAGGCAGGCGCAGGAACGCTTTGAACAGCTCATAGAGGGCATGAAACAGGCACAGGGCATAACGGAACGCCTAAAGGAAGAAAATGCCTTAGAATGGGTCGGGAAAATCTAAACTTTTGGATTTCATTTCGCCAAATGCAATGCTCCAATTATGACAAAATGAGAAAAACACTGTTATTTAGCTCTGTTCCAACTAATTTATTTCCATTTTTGACAAAAGAAAGCCAAAACAAAATCCAAACTTTTTTGTCAGAAAACGCCTTAAATAAAGGATTTACAGAAGAAAGTTTGGATTTCTCAAAAGTTGGGATTTTACAACGCCTTAATAACGTAAGGGCTTGTGCGAGGGAGATTGTTGAGAAAGAAATAATTTACGCATAATAAATTGGCGGCGGAGTAAGGCTCTGTCGCTTTTCTTGTCGGAAGATAAAAATTCATGTTTTATGAATTGATACAGTTCGTTTAAACGGCTATGGTAGATACAGTACAATTTGAGGAGGACAGAAATGTTTGAGTATGTGACGGCACAGGAAGCAGCGGAGCTTTGGGGAATATCGGCAAGGCGGGTACAAAGGCTCTGTAAGGAAAATCGGATTGAGGGCGTATTGAACATCAATCGGGTATGGCTCATGCCAATAAACATTAAAGCAAAATTAGCTTTTCTTGTTTACCCTATACTGATATGGCGGGCGTTAATCAGGATTTTAAAAAGGCTCCTTATCTTTATGAAATCTTCAAAAATGTGCAGTACCCTTTATGTATCAAAATCAAGAAAGGAAATGAAACATTATGGATTTCATATTGAAAACAACAAATCTTTGCAAGAGCTTTGGAAAACATTCCGCTGTAACAGATGTGTCAATTCATGTACGGGAAAATAGCGTATACGGATTATTAGGTCCGAATGGAGCAGGAAAATCTACAATCTTAAAGATGGTAACAGGTATGCTTCATCCTACCAAGGGTACGATTGAATTTGCCAATCACTCATGGAGCAGACAGGATTTAATGCATATCGGAGCTTTGATAGAAAATCCCCCGTTATATGAAAACTTGACGGCGTATGAAAATTTAAAAGTAAGGACTATTTTGTTGGGGTTGCCAGAGCAGCGTATCAATGAAGTGTTGGAGCTT
>Ga0209694_1002494_pt1 | contig 15003 bp, 10 predicted proteins | sample GluameincwithD2O_FD_187499 | JGI IMG/M metagenome (GOLD analysis project Ga0209694, IMG submission 187499) | Mouse cecum microbial communities from Vienna, Austria - Glucosamine amended microcosms incubated with D2O (SPAdes) (version 2) | ecosystem: Host-associated > Mammals > Digestive system >...
TATGTTTGAAATAGTTGTTTACTATTTTTTCGTGTTCCCACTTCTATATAGTATTCACACTATTCCTTTCTTCTGTTTAGTTTTTAAGGTGCTTCCGCCATCACCTCTTCCGTGACAGCCTACTTATAATAGCACATACCTATTTTCTTGTCAACAATTTTTACAAAAAAATTTAAAACTTTATTTAATACATAAAAATATAACTAAATTTGTTAAACTTTGGAATATTTTTAATATTTTAAGTTATGCTATATATTTATATTATAATATTATATCAATACTATATGACTTGAAATCTTGGCGTTTAACTTTTTGAAGTCTTCCGTTTACTTATTGACCAACTCTTCAAGCGCTTGTTCGTACTTTGCGTTGAGTTCTGCTACCGCCTCTCTGTTGTCGAGATGCATTTGCATAAGATCGCAATCAAGCATACTCTTGCCCTTATACGTCTTGATCGGAAATTGACCTACGACTTTGAGAGTAAGCACTTCGTACCAATTGAACTGACTGGGACTTTTGCAAACGCACTTTTTGCCGTCAACTTCATAAGAATATTCTATGTAATAAATCGCAACTTTTCCGGAAGTCTTATTGGAATTGTAAGAGATAAACGTCGCCATAGTTCGCTCTCCAAACTCCGCAATCTTTTGATCGTTTTTGATTTTGAATATCCTCAAGATTGAAGACACTGTGATTACCACGCCTGCCGCAAGCGCAAGCGCCGACACGACATAACTTGCCGCGCTGGCGCTCTTTGCAAAATATCTGTAATATACGAGCAACGCGACGCCGAGTACTACTACTACGACGCCTATGATTGCAGGTTTTATTACGTTGTCTTTAGCATTTAGTTTCTTCATATCAATCCTGATTATAGATTATTCTGCCGCAGTTGGGACACTCTTGTATCTTTCTGCCCTCGCCAAGTTTGTTGATAACGTCCTGCGCTACCTCCATACCGCAACCGCCGCAAATATTAGGCTTGTGAAAAGGCACAAATACCGGTCGTTTGCTTGCCCTTATCTTTTTGTATTTATCCAAAAGTTCTCTGTCAAGCGTTACTTCCATATTTTTGAGTTCTTTTATTATGTCGTTTGCCTCGACGGCTTTCTCTTTTTTCAGTTTGTTAAATTCTTCGGTGTATCTTCTAAAACCCGCTGAAGATTTGCCCGCCTGCTCATATTCTTTGCCGTATCTATACCCGGCGTCGGAGAGATCCTTGCCTGTTCTTGCAATCTCTTTCTCCATATCTTCAAGGCTTTGAAAAAGTTTCTCAAGTTGTTTTGCGTAATACTCGAGTTGTTTGTCGTCGCTTTCCTTAACAATCTCATTTGATATTTCGTCTATCTGCTTGATAATATCGTCATATCTTGTCTTATACTTTACGATAGTATCCATATTATTTTTTGCTAAGTCGTTCATACTTGTCAAGGTATCAAAAGATTTTTTTGTCGCAGATTGAAATGCAATCATCTTCTTAGCGCACTCGCTGTTCTTAAGTTCGTTTTCAAGTTTGATCAAACGCATATCCGTCTCTTGATACTTCAACATTTTCTCTATACTCATATTTTACTCCTTCCGCCCTATTAGGCTCTTATTTTATTGGTTTATACGGATCCAAATCCGTCTTGCTTACTTTTGTCATATACGCATAGTCCTTAAGCCAATCTTTAAAAATCTCTATGCACGCGATTTCGCTCGTAAAATGTCCTACGTCAATCACACCTACTCCCAAGTCTTTTGCCATAAGCGCAATAGACAGTTTGCTTTCTCCGCCTATTATACAGTCGACGCCATTGTCTTTTGCAAATAAGACGAGCGCTTCATCCCTCGCGCCGGCACCCGTGCATAACGCAACTTTTCTTATCATCTTTTCGCCGTCGCCAACGTATTTTACGCAACCGTCGTCAAGCGCTTTTCCTACCTGCTCCGCTAAGTCGCTTAGACGAGCAGGCTTTATATCTCCACATCTTGCGCAGCCGTCAATCACACTTACGCTTGTCATCCCCAACTTATTAGCAACAAAATCGTTAAGCCCATCTTTGCAACAATCAAGGTTAGTATGACAGGAATACAAAATCAAACCGCGTTCTTTTGCCTTTGCAACAAGACTTTGCATATACTCGTCAGGTTCTTCGCCAAACACGCAAGGGTGATGCGTAATAAGCAAATTCGCTCCTGCTTGAGCGCACTCTTCAATTGTTGAATACGTTACATTTTGCGCAATTAGAATACCCGTAACAACGCTTTGCATATCTCCGACGTTGAGTCCGGCGCAATCAAACTCCAACATATACTCAAGGGGCGCCCTGCTCTCTATAATTTCAACTATATCTTTGACTTTAGGCATATCGCATTTCCTCTGCCAAATCAAGCATTTCTTTATATAACTTTGCTTTCTCGCTGTCCGCGCTCATTTGCATAAGCGCGTCATACTTTTGTCGCAACAATCGCAGATACTCGTCAAAATCTCCGCCGATTTTATTTTTGCCCAAAAGCAACTGACCTCTATCAATTTCGCAATCCTTTCCGCTGTCGATTTGAGCAACTATTATATCGTAAAACTTTCTGCCGTCTTTGACTATGTAATCTTTGTCGATATATATGTTTTTTTTGCTCAAAAAACTCCTTAATTCCACGACGTTTCTATGCGGAGACAGCACGAGCCTTTTTATGCCCAACGGTATGCGCAAAAGAATATTCATAATCTCGTTGCCGCCCATACCTGCAATAACTGCGCAGCTTACTTCGCCGTCACCTATGACCTGCAAACCGTCACCTGCTCTAAACTCTATATCTTTGACCTGACATTTTTCTGCCAAATCAATTGCCTTTTGCAAAGACTTGGACGATATGTCGCAGGCAATAACTCTTTCTACTTTACCTTCCAAAATAGCGGCAATAGATACTTTGCCGTGATCGCAACCGACGTCGGCAAGGCTTTTGCCCTCGATTTCTTTTACGACTGCCGTCAATCTTTTGCCAAGTCCGAGATTCATTATACTTTGCCGATATAATCTTTGAGTTTCTTGGTGCGGTTTGGATGACGCAATTTTCTCAAAGCCTTCGCTTCAATTTGACGTATACGCTCTCTAGTTACGTTAAACTCTCTACCTACTTCTTCAAGCGTCTTTGGGCGAGAATCGTCAAGTCCGTATCTCTTGCGTATTACTTCGTTTTCTCTCGGCGTCAACGTACTCAATACTTCAAGCAAATGTTCTTTGAGCATTCTAGTCTCTGCTTTTTCCGCAGGAGACGCCGAAGTATTGTCCTCTATGAAATCGCCAAGGTGGCTGTCCTCTTCTTCGCCTATAGGCTTTTCAAGCGAAACGGGATCTTGCGCAATCTTTTGAATTTCAATCACTTTTTCTTCCGTCAAGCCCATTTTCTCGGCAATTTCCGCAGTCGTAGGTTCTCTGCCAAGCGTCTGTAAAAGCTGACGCGATACCCTGCCGGTCTTATTGATAGTCTCTACCATATGCACAGGTATTCTTATAGTTCTCGCCTGATCGGCTATCGCTCTCGTAATAGATTGCTTTATCCACCAAGTTGCGTAAGTGGAAAACTTAAATCCCTTGGTATAATCAAACTTCTCGACGGCTTTCATAAGTCCGAGATTACCCTCTTGAATAAGGTCGAGGAATTGCATGCCTCTGCCGACATATCTCTTGGCAATAGATACAACAAGTCTTAAGTTGGCTTCGCTCAACCTATTCTTTGCGTCAACGTCTCCTTCGCTCATACGCCTTGCAAGTTCGATTTCTTCGTCTGGTCTGAGCAAAGGAACTTGTCCTATATCTTTGAGATACATCTTGACAGAATCGTCCGTCGCCGCCTCTATATTGTCAAACACGATATCCTTGACGACTTCTTCGCTGTCCTCTTGAATTTCCACGCCTTCTTGCTTGAGAATTTCAAATACGAGAGAAGTTTCGTCAGGCTGAAGCGCGTGCTTGTCGGAAAACTTTTCAAACTCAGTCATCTTCATAGTCTTGCCCTTATAGGCAACGGCTAATTTCTTTGCTTCACTCTTAATTTTTTCTTCTCTCTGAAGTTTCTTTTCGTCAAGTTCTGTTGTGATCTTTTCTTCCATTATCACCACCTCCGTAGTATCTTTTGCTATTTTTTATTACTTTGGGCGAGTTGACTCATCATTATGAGTTTTGCTTCTTCGTCTTTTTCGCGGTCAATAGCCTTTGTCAACTCTCTTTTTCTTTTCTTCTCGCCATCTTTTATTATTTTTGCCACACAATCGTCAAAATACTTCAAAGCCGTTTCGTCGCCTATTTTGCTTCCCTCGTCGAGTATTGCTTTTATCTCAGGATTGTCCTCTTCCTGCGATGTCAATTCTTCTAGAGTATTCTCTTGAGTAGCGCATTTTGAACGATATAAATCATATAAAGTTCTTTGATTTTTATCAATGATATATTGCGACAAGTCTTTGTCGCACTTCACTCCTTCCACTCCGCCGAACAGACCGAACAACACATAGCGCACTGCCCTGTCAAATGCCGACATACTTATCTTGGACGTCTCTTGCTTTATGACTGTCGCTACCGCTTCGCTCACGTCCAACTGCCTTCTCAACGTGTCGCTCGGCAGCCCCGTAAGTTTTGCGACATAACCTATATACGCCTCTATCATAGCCGGGTCTCCAAGCGGCTTGATTATCTTCATTGCTTCGACGGCATACTTACCTTTTTCCTGAGGAGACATCAAGTCGTATGACTTGGCAAGCGTAGATAGTTTGTGCTCAAAGAGCGGTTTTGCCTCGATAAGCATTTTAAGATAACTGTCTTTGCCATATTTGCGAACATATTCGTCGGGGTCAAGGTTGTCGGGAAGACTGACCACTCTCACGTCAAGTCCGTGATTGTAGAGTATATCAAGTCCCCTCATAGTCGCGTTTTGTCCCGCGCTATCGCCGTCGTAGCAAATTATGACTTTATCTACATATCTCTTGATAAGTTTTGCTTGGTCCTGCGTAAGCGAAGTACCCATTGACGCGACTGCATTTTTAACTCCGCTTTGAAAAAGCGAAATCACATCCATATATCCTTCGACGACAATAAGTTCTTTGACTGCCGTCTCCAACTTAAGACGCTTGATGGAATGCTGACCGAATATCTCGCGCGACTTATTGAAAAGCACTGTGTCTCGGGTATTTTTATATTTAGGTTTACTGTCGTCGAGCACTCTTCCGCCAAAAGCAACGACCTTCTTGATATTGTTGATTATCGGCACGATAAGTCTGCCTGCCATAGTGTCGACCACGGCGCCGCTTTGCGTAGTATCAACAAGTCCTGCCTCTTGCATATTCTCTTTTGAATATCCCTTGGAAGCGAGATAGGCTATAAGTTGATTCCTGCCGAGCGAATATCCCATACCGAAGATAGTAGCAGTCTGCATTGAGATTCCTCTCTTGGCAAGATACTCCCTTGCCTGTCGGCCTGCATCTGACTTAAGATTTTGATGGAAATAATTTGCAGTATCTCTCATCATCTCAAAGAGTTTGTCCTTATGCCTTTTGATTTCCGCGCCCTTGTCGTTGTGTGAAAAATCCGGAATGGGAACGCGGTATTTATCGGCAATTATCTTTACCGCGCCCATAAAATCGGTATGCTCAATTTCCTGCACAAAAGTTATGGCGTCACCGCCGACGCCGCAACCAAAACAATGATATGTCTGCGACTGCTCGTATAGACAAAACGATGGGGTTTTTTCGTGATGAAAAGGACAGCACGCCCACTTCTTACTGCCTTTGGCTTGCAAGGAAACATACGGAGAGATTATCTCCGCAATATCGACTTTAGATTTGAGTTTTTCCAGCCAATCGGAAAAATTTTCTGCCATATTCTCCTCGCTTTTCTTCCGTACAATTGAATTATACGTCGCTCAAAACAAAAATCCTATAATATTTTTAATAATAATTAAGTTGACCTATTTCCCCGACGCTCCGTAGTTAGACAAAACTCTCGCGGATGGGTCGTCGACATCGCAACCTTTCCACGACTTGTTGGGCATCCAAAAGTCTACTATCATTTCCGCCTGCCCTGGATAATACTTTTCAAAAATTTCTCTATACATTAGGCTCTCTTTTGTAAAAGGCATCGCGTGATATGCAAACTTCTTACGCTTTTGCTCAAATTCCTCGTCGCTATAAAGAGCGTTGGCGTATTCTTTGATATAATCCACCATCGAATGACCTACCGCGTCGGAAAACGCAGCCTTTTCTCTATATAAAATACTCTGCGGCAGATAATCGCCTTCAAATGCGCGCCTTAGTAGATATTTACCCTTGCCGTATGTGTTAAGTTTTTTAGCGGGATCAATAGCCATAACGTATTTGACGAAGTCGAGATCACCAAACGGCACTCGAGCCTCAAGCGAGTTTGCCGAAATACATCTGTCGGCGCGCAATACGTCATACATATAAAGTTCGCTGATTCTCTTTACGGCTTCTTTTTGGAACTCTTCGGCAGACGGCGCAAAGTCTGTATATTTATAACCAAAAAGTTCGTCGCTTATCTCTCCGGTCATAAGCACTCTCACGTCAGTACGCTCGTGAATTGCCTTACATATTAGATACATACCTATGCTTGCTCTTACTGTGGTAATATCAAAGGTCTCAAGCACCTGAATTACTTTGTCTACCGCGCCGAGCACATCGTCTTTTGTAATAATTATTTCACTGTGGTCACTGCCAATATATTCTGCGACTTCCTTTGCGTACTTGAGATCTATTGCGTCTTCACTCATACCTATAGCAAACGTACGTATCGGCTTGCCGAGCAACTTCTGCGATACAGAACATACCAGCGAACTATCCAAGCCGCCCGAAAGCAAGAATCCCAGCGGCGCGTCGGAATCAAGGCGTTTTTCTATGCCCGCGACAAGTTTGTCGTGAATGTTTTTGCATATAGTCTCCAGATCGTCCTTGACATATTCGTCAACAGCCGTAGGATCTGCGTATCTCACAAACTCACCGTCCGCATAATAATGTCCCGGCGGAAAAGGCATAACTTTGTCGCACAAAGGCATAAGGTTTTTTGCCTCGCTTGCAAACGCAATCTTGCCCGATTTGCTATATCCGTAAAACAATGGGCGTATTCCTATCGGGTCTCTGCCTGCAATGAGGCTGTCTTTTTTGCTGTCATAAATAACAAGCGCAAATTCGCTGTCAAGACTTTTGAACATATCAAGTCCCATCTCGCGGTATAACGGCAATATTATTTCGCAATCGCTATCCGACTTAAAAATATATTTTGTTTTTAATTTCTCCTTGATTGGTCTAAAGCAATAAATCTCGCCGTTGCAAACGCAATAATCGTCACCCAATGAAAAAGGTTGCATCCCCTCCGCGGTCAAGCCCATAATTGCAAGTCTGTGAAAACCTAAAATGCTAGATTTGGTCTCGACAATCCTCGTATCGTCAGGACCTCTTGAAATTGTTGCGTCGAGAGCCTTTTTGAACTCTTCTCCTGCAATGTCTTTGCCGTCATAACCCATAATTGAACACATATTGTACCTCCAAATAAAAAATACAGCATTATTCCTTATTTTAGGACGAATGCTGTTTTCCGCGGTGCCACCTAACTTATTGATATGGGTATATCAATCACTTTTCACTTTCTGACAAAAGTTACGGCTGTAACGGGCCACCCCGTCTCCCCTACTCTCTTGCGATTTGGGTTTGCGCTCCTGAGTGTTATTCATTGAAGACTACGGTTGGGTTTTCACTATCCCCAATTCACTGTGCGCAGTTGAGTTCAATTACTTCTCTCAATCCTCGTTTATATTTTGATTATATGCCCATATTTTTTGATATGTCAATTATTTTGAAAAAAGTTTTTAAATTTTTTTTGAGCCTCAATCCCTTAATAACGCTTATAGACTATTCGACTACGTTACACTACGCTCAAAGTGGCGCATATAAAGTGAAACTTACGCCTTAGACTCGTCATTCTAAGTGTAGCGATAGCAAAATCTAATAATATATTTTGTCACCTAAATCGTAGTCAAATGGACTTTATTCTATGTCACAAGGATAAAAAGACAAAAGTCGGGAATAATTCCCGACTTTTGTCTTTTTGATTTGTTCTTACTTCTTACTTCTTGCTTCTCATTGCGCGTTGCTCTTTGAGAAGGTCTTGATATCTCTCTATCTGATCGTCTCTCAAGTCCACCATCTTCTTCGCCGTCTCAAAGGCTTGCTTGTCGCTTACTATTACTTCCGTCTCCTTCACTTTCACCTTCGTACCGTCTCCAGTAGCGTCTCGCCTGATATCTTTCATATACTCGTCTTCCATCTTCAACAGCGCTACCGTCGTGTCTTTCTTTATTGTAAGTTTGATTAGCGGATTTGTAGCTGTATGTCCGTATACTACGAAGTACGTCGACTTCTTCTCTTTGCACTTATACTTCGTCAGAGCGTAGTCTCTCAATCCGTCGAAGTATTTCTTTTGCTCTTTGCTTAGCAATGCGTACGCTTCGTCAAGTGTAAGTCTAGGCGCCTTTTCTATTTTTGGCTTTGCAGAAGCTGTCACTTTGACTTCTTTCTCCACTACCTTCTCGACTACTTTTTCTATGGGTACTTCGACTATCTTCTCTACCGGTACTTCCTTGACAACTTCCTTTTCGACGATTTTCTCAACCTCGACAGGAACTTCTTTCTCTACTATCTTCTCTACTTCTACAGGTACCTCGACGACTTTCTCCACTATCTTTTCGATGGGCACTTCTTTTTCGATTACTTTTTCGACGACTTGCGGTTGAGCAGAATTTGCAGACAATTCCAAGATTTTCTCCATAAGTTTTTCTTGGTTTTGCATCATCTGTTTTACGGTTTCGTCATTTATATTACTTGTCGCGACCTCTTTCTCAACAACTCTCTCGACAGGCTGTTGCTCGGCAAGTTTCTGCATCAATTTTTCATTTTGTTCAATAAGTTTATTGACAAGTTCATCATTGCTTGACGCCTGTTGAGGCAGTGCTTGCTGCACTCCCGGCAGCAGTGCCGTCACAGTCTCGGATATGAGTCCTCTCATCTCTTCTACGCCGATACCGTAGCCTCCTCCCATATATCCGCCTTGAGCCATTCCGCCGTTTGCGCCGCTATTGCCGCCCATCATACTCATAAACATCATTCGCATATTTTCATCGCGACGTTTTGCTTCTTCTTTTTCATATTCTTCTTTGCTATACGCCAAATTATCTTCGGCTTTTGAGCATCTGCTCTTGGCTATCAGCATTATGACAAGACTTACCACCGCTAACCCCATAAGTACGCTCGCAATCACCGTCCAACTCGTCATTGCAAGTCCGAATAAGCCTGTCGCGCTTGCATAATAACTCTTGTATCTTTCATCTGCCGTCTTATTGGCTTTATTTCTTCTACTCTCATAACTTGCCGCTTTTGCCAAAAACGCTACTATCAATACTATACTTACAACGCTGGCTATGACCTGCCACCATTGTTTGAGCATTTCGCTTACATTATCAAAACTCAATCCGCCTTTATCGTCGTCCACATCGGAATTTGGGTTATAGCCGTTGCCATTTTCATCAATTACTATCGTATAATCGCAAACCAATCCGCTCATTATATAATATCCGCTTTCAGGTTGCTCCACAGTCAAAGTATAATCGTCTGCCCACTTAGACTTATCGTAATCACCGCCAAACTTAAATATTCCTTTGACTTGCTCTGTTATATCGTTGTTATTTTCGTCATATACCGTATATGACGGCATTTGCACTTTGCCGTTGAAAACCAAATCTGCCTAGTCCCATACTTTCGTAATTACTTGCACTCCCTCTTGCGGAATTATCGCATACGCTCTCTGAGTATTGACGTCAAGTATATAATTACTCGTCCACAATGCGCTGGAATTAAGCGCTGCCGTAATGGAATACGCTCCCACGGAATCCTTGCCCATATCACCGCTGTAAATTACGTCGGTATCATAATTTATCGCTGCGACGTCAATGCTTGCCAAACCTACAAATCCCGTCACTTTCGGCTGGAAGACTTCTCCGTCGGCAACGTGTTTGTAAGCGTCCCAAACCGCCGTCAAATGAGCCTTGCCTATCTCCCATTCTAAAGTAACAGTCTTTCCGCTTATTCCATTCCACTCACAGTTTACACTATCCGGCAGTTCTATAATCGCGGTATAACTGCCTGCGTCCGTGCCGCTTCCGCCCTCGGCTATTTTCATTAGAATTTCGTCAAAACCATCAAGATATCCTGCCACGCTCTTAGCTGTGCCGTCATATATGATTTGACTATCCGTCTTCAACGTAGGCACATTGAGTATGGCTTTGGTTATTACAAAGTCGCAACTTGCCGAAGAAGTATCAAGTTTATACGCGCTCTCATCCAACACAACTTGGATTTTGTAATTATTACCCACGTTCTTGACGTGCTCGTCACCCTCAAAGTGGAAAGCCAAACCGTCTACTTCCAAGCCGTCTGCGTCGACAAACTTGACGTTGGGGCGCTGCTCTTTACCGTTGTATACAAAACTATTACTGTCCCATACCGCCGTCAAGACTTCTCCCGCTCTGCGTATCTGCAAAGTCGCTCTCAACGGATCCGCCTCAAAATCTAACTAGTCCATATCAAATATTGCTTGCACGATATATGTGCCAATATCTTTTACGTCTGCGGCGGACACTTCTATGCCATTCTTTGTATATACGTATCTGACGCCTACTATCTCATCCGGCAATATTCCTCTTATCTTGTCTATTGCCACCGTTTCGCCAGTATATGTGACCGTCTTATCGCTAAACGTAAGTCCGCTGGTGTCTATCTTCTTTGCCACGACTGGCAAACTCAAGTTTGCGACTTTTGTCTCTCCTTTGTAAGTGTACTTGACTGTAATATTACCCTGTCCTACATGCAATGCATTGTCCACATTATTTTCGTACTCTATTTCGTATTGTCCAAATAATAACTCTACTTCCTGCTTAACCGTTCCGTATCCCTCGACTTCTCCTTCATAATGTGCGGTGACTTTCAGGTCTTCCGCCTTGAGTTGTTCGGTTGCAGTATATGAATCTTTCTCTGCCGTCACCTCTAACTTTATAAGATCAAGTACTGCGTCAAGCCACTTTGCTGTCAATATCAAATCGCTCGTAACAAAATCGCTGTCAAAATTCCACGCTCTGTTGGTTGTCACTGTCACCCCTGTCGAGTCTACAGTTATGTCGTCAAAATACCATCCCAAAAATACCTTATCGCCGTTGACAGGTATATCAGGCGGCGTTATTCTATTGTTGTAATATATAGGCGAAGTATTGGTAAACGGTTTTTCTCCATTGTTGGGATTAAACGTCACGGTATAGGTTGCGTCGACAAACTCCACTTGTATTTCCTGCGACGTCTGCACGTTTATATACTCCCCCGAATACTCCGTTATCTTTACTCCGTCAAACATCGGCGTCATATTTTTGAGCGAAGCATATCTTGGATTGTTTTCCAATCTTTCTGAATACTCATTGTAGAATGACTGCACGACATTGTTGGTCGTATAAGTCTGCTGATACGTCATATTTGCGACTATCTTATCGCTTACGTCAGGCATATTGAACGTCAACGTAATGTATTTCGCTTGAAATTCTACTTCGTATACTCCCGTCAAAGTGTAGTTGATATTTGTAGGCGAAAAAGTTATCTTCTCTTTATTCGTTCCTTCTTGCACTTGATTGATTCCCGTTTGCCAACTTGCTGCGCCGTCGACTTCTCTATCCATTGAGTCTACCATAGTTATGCTAAATTTTATATCTTTCAATCTCTTACCCATATACTCCGGCGTAGTAGGATCTATGATAAACGATTTATCCTTGACAAACAACTGTCCGGGCGTTATTTCTGCGTGTTGAGCAATCGTACTTCCTCTGTGTCTCCACAACGGTTCAACACTGTCCGTAATAACATAATCTAATACGTAATCTCCCGTATCTGCCACATTGCTTATGGAATAAGTGGACGAAGTGCCCAATATAGTAGTATCTCCGTTCTTGTGCCACTTGTATTGAATGGTGGGACTCGTCATACTTGTGACGGATATTTCTCCCCTCATTGTAAGCGAACTGTCTTGACTGTACTCTTTGCTGAATGTGCCGTTACTCTCTGCCGAAATTATGTTCTCTTTAGTCACGCTAGCTTGCGGCACGTCCCATACCGCGTACATTGTTACGTCGCCGTATAAATCTATTGGGATATTTTTGTATATTGCTCCCTCTCCGCCATTATCCAACGTCCAGCCTATAAATATATGATTGCTATCCTTTGCTGTTGGCGTATACAATTGCGTAGTATCTTTGTGATTATACGTAGTTGCATTGCCTTCATATTCTTTTTCTGCGCCATTCTCAAGGTTGACGTACTTGATAGAAAATCCACCTGTCTTAATGTTGGTATTTCTGTTTGGCGCTTTTTCCACGGTATATCCCGCCGTAGAAGTTACATCAGTGTTTGACATAAACGCAGGAGTAATATTGCTCTTTTGCATCCATATATTAGACGGCAAACTACCTTGCGCCTTATTATACATATCTGTTTGCGTAAGTCCCGCCGTACCGGTGTATTTAGTGTTAGCAATAGAGCGATACGTATATAAATCTATAATTCCATTGCCAGGAGGCGCTGCAAATGTACCTGCAATAGTCTTATCTGCATACCAATTAACATTCGATGTTTTTAAAGTCATACTTTGAGCGGCGGAAGAATAATAACCGCTATACCAAATCCCGCCATATAAACTATATGAATTAGTAGATGGATATTCGGAAGCGCGATTATTAAATTTGATAACGCTATCGGAAAAAACATTTTTTAACGTCAATCCCGTTATCCCGCCTGCCCAACCATTAAACAGTGAGCCAAACGAGACCCTGTAGGTCGTATAATCTATCGCATTTGTAAAAGTTAAGCAGTTCTCAATAGACTGATCGCCTATAAAACCGACATAATTTGTTATGCCGCCATACCAAGTATCATTAGTTGCATTAGCGACAACTGTTAGATTTACTATTGACAAGCAGTCCCAAATGTTTGAAGAAGTAGTTTTATTGGTTGCCGTAAAACCACCCAATATGCCGCCTGACGAAGCGCCTTGCGTCAATGGTGTAACTATCAGATTTACATCGACGGAACAACGATATATGTACACTTTTATTCCGTCGCCATTTACACGTCCAATAAGACCGCCTACAGGATAATGGGCAGTGTCATCAACAGTACCCGATGCCGGATAACTTGCTACACCCGCCACGCTTCCTTTAGCGTGACAATTCAAAACGTCGCCGCCATTTGTTGTACCCACTAATGAGCCCACTCTGCCACCAGTAGATGTGATGTTAACATTATCAAGATTTAAATCCGCTATTACGCCATTAGCGTGCAAAACTCGAAATACACCGCAATCGTTATTTGCGCCAAAATTATAAGTGACATTATGAAAAGTATGTCCGCCACCGTAAAATTTTCCGTAAAAATATCGTACCGGCGTAAAATTAGTTGAAGTAAAAGTAATATCGGAGCCTAAAACAAAAACTTTATCTACATCCGACGCTCCTGTATTTGCTGCGAAGTAATTCCATTGAGTCAAAGAGTTGATTACGTATGGATTTTGCAAAGATCCGTGACTTTGTTCTCTGTCTACGACAATTGTCGAAGTATCGGATTTCGTTGGGTCATTATGCGCTGTCTCTACTTTGCTTATGTCCGTATACATATATCTAGAGCCGTCTTCAAACGCTGAATAATTAGATTTAAGCGCGGCGTCTGCCATAGGTGTAATGGGTATATCAACTGCGGTGTTGTATGGGTGCGCTCCGCTTAATATTGCAATTGTAATGCACAGCAATAACGCGATGCATAGTACAATGTATTTTATTGATTTTCTTTTCTTTAGCATTTGCATATTCTACCTCTCGCAAGTGTGCTTTTTGTTTTGTCGTCTTTACGATATGATATTGTTTAAATTTCTCCGCTTCGGTCGAAATTACAAAGTAGTTTTGAGATTTCTCCGCTTCGCTTTGTTTGGGGCGAAATGACATACATAAGTCTATTTCTCACTTTGAATTATACTTTTAATATCCGTTTGGCAGTACTTATAGAATTTTCTATACCCAAGGTTCTTCTATACCAAAATTTGTATATTTTTTGTCTTTTACAAATTTTGATTTATAGACGAAATTCCAAAAAAAGTATACTTTTACTGACTGCCTGCGAAAAGGTATAATTTCTCAATTACATTATACTTCGCGCATAAACAATTTGCAATATTTTTGGGTCAGTAAAAGTATACTTTTTTTGGAATTGTGAAAAATCGGAATTAAATTAGAATTTTATTGAATAAAAAATCGCAACGCTGAAAATTAGGGTTGCGATTTTTTGTTAATTTTAATAGGTTGCGATTTCTCCATTACGCTTCGCTACAGTCGTAAGGAGCGCAGCGACGGCATAGCGAGCAAGCAGATGCGTCTTGTGCGAGCGTCAGAATCTCAATGTCATTTCGACCAAAGCGCAGCGGCGTGGAGAAATCTTATCCACATTCTCGCCGTCCCCTTGAGGGGAAGGTGTCACGCAGTGACGGAAGGGGTGTAAGTTCTGTCACCTCGAGCGCAGTCGAGAGGTCTCTATCAATTTATTAAATAATAATGAATAAGGAATAGATAATAGTGTCAGATAATTTATCCATTTCTATTATTTTTTCTCTTTTATATTTTATTTATTTAAGCGGATATTTTATCGTCATTTCGACTTCGCTACGCTTCGCTCAATATTACGTCACAAGGATTGAGATTTCTCCACGCGCTTCGCTTGGTCGAAATGACATCAAAATTCATATATATCTATTAGCAACAAAAAAGAGAGCAGTTAATTGCTACTCTCTTTCATTGGAACCGGCGACGTCCTACTCTCCCAGGTCGTGTCCAACCAAGTACCCTCAGCGCTGGTAGGCTTAACTTCTGTGTTCGGAATGAGAACAG
>Ga0209694_1002514_pt1 | contig 14878 bp, 15 predicted proteins | sample GluameincwithD2O_FD_187499 | JGI IMG/M metagenome (GOLD analysis project Ga0209694, IMG submission 187499) | Mouse cecum microbial communities from Vienna, Austria - Glucosamine amended microcosms incubated with D2O (SPAdes) (version 2) | ecosystem: Host-associated > Mammals > Digestive system >...
TGAGACAATGTTATAAGCGGTAAATAATAGACGTACTATATCTAGTATATTGTAATGGCTCTCAAGCATTAAATTATAAGTGGCTCCCAAGGATTAAATTGGTGGCTCTCAAGCATTAGAATAATCAATAATAGCTGTGGATGCGAAAAATGTAATTGTTTTTGTCTGAAAAGAAGCTGGATTAAGGAGAGAGGTGAGACAGTGACAAAAACAGAATTGATAGATATGCTGGACGAATATAAGATGGGGTTATTGTCAAAGGCGACAGACGGAACGATTGACGATAAATATTATATCCAGACAAGAAACGCCTTGCTGGAAAACGTAAACATTAAAGAACAGATCCCTAAATTTATCAGAAGCTGCAGGACAGCAGATGAATTTAGAAGATATATGCAGAATGAGTCCGGCAATTATGCGGGAAGAAGGACGTTGATCACGGATTCCATAAATCGTCTGATTGAATATATAGAGGAACATTCTGATGAAGAAGCAGATCCGTTTTCACAGATAAAGCAGTATAAAAGAGTGGAACAGATAGGATATGGGGGCTTTGGCTCTGTTTTTAAATATCACAATGCTTGTTTGGATATGGATTTTGCTGTGAAGGTATATTCGCCTATTTTTGTATCATCGGATGAGCAGAGAGAGGGGGAGAGGCGTTTTTTCAGAGAGGCTAAGATGCTGTTTCAGTTAAATCATATGAATATTGTTAAAATATATGATGCGGGGAGGATTTCAGAAGGACCGTTTATAAGAATGGAGTATATTGAGGGGTATGATTTGAACGGACTGCAGAAAAAGTATGGTATGTTAAGTTTTGAATATAGTGTAAAAGTAATAAAGCCTATTTTGAATGGATTAAAATATGCCCATGGAAAGGGGATTATACATAGGGACTTAAAGCCGAGCAATGTGGTGTTTTCAACGAAGGAGAAGATATTTAAGATTATTGATTTTGGAGTTAGCGCTTTTTTAGATACGGAAAATAATGCAAAACTAACCAAGACGGGCGAAGCTGTGGCAGGCGGTGCTTTTATTGATCCCTTATTGCAGGAAAATCCGAAATTGAGAGATTGCAGGAGTGATATATATTCCATAGGTGCAATCTGGTACTGGCTACTTTGTGGGAGAGCGCCCCATGGGAGCGACATGACGACATATTTGAGCAATGCCGCTCCGGATTTATCAGATAGGCAGATTAATATTGTGATGAAGTGTCTGGCGGGAAATTTGGAGGACCGGTATGGGGATTGTGGAGAGTTGTTAGCAATAATTAGTTAATAAAAAATATTAGAAAGAGGGTTGGAATATGCAGCAATATTTTATCACGGGAAATCAGTTTCAAAGACATATGTGGACGAAGTTTGACCTTGACATCACTTCGGCATCAGCAAATATGTCAAATGTCAGAGGTAAAGAAAAGTTGGTATATGAATATGTAAGGGATATAGCGTCTCTTTTTCAGCCGATGCGATATGGCCTGCAGGATAATCCGATGGGGCTTTATTCGGACTATGAATCTTTTAAGAAACATTTTGTTAGGTATTGGAAAAATGCATTAGATATTTCCAGAGCAGATTTGGATGAGGTTAGGGATATTTTTGACGATGAAGTGTCCACTCAGGAGAGTTGCAAAAATCGGGCGGTTACATCAGTGTTTTTTGAAAATGGTAAAGCACTTACAATAGAAGATTGTTTAGAAGCAATCTATGAAGTATTGAAAATTGCATAAGGTAGTTTTGATGTAAAGAAAAAAGTTGAAAAATTTTTTGTCCTTTACTTGACACGGGCAGAGCCGATGAACTTGTGAGAAACCTCACAGCTCATCGGCTCTGTTTGTCAGAAAGAATAAATATTTAGTCGTTGACTTTCGTGCTTATTGCGGAAGTTTGTTTTTGCATCTCATTCAGCTTTTTGTGGAGCGGTATCGCCATGAATACCGTTATGACTGCGGAAAGCACATCAGCAATCGACTGGGCATACATAATTCCATTTAGCCCCCAGACAATCGGAAGCAACAGGATAACGGGGATAAAGCAAATCCCCTGCCTGCAAGCTCCGAGGATAAAGCCCTCTCTGCCTTTTCCCAAAGCAAGGAACAGGGAAGAATACACCGTATAAAATCCAAAGAGCATAATGGAAATGCCGTTTGCCCTTAAAGATGCTGCCCCGATGCGAATCATCTCGGAATCGCCCTTTGTGAACTGGGAAACGATAGCCGTAGGGAACAGAGCCAGTATCACACCGAAAATCACACAGAAAGCCGTAGACCATAGGATAGAAGTCTTGATCGCTTCACGCAGACGGTCAAACTTCTTCGCCCCGTAACTGTACCCTGCAATGGGCTGAAAGCCTTTGATGAACCCGAATACGGACAAGCTGCCCATTGAGATAAGGCGGGTAACAACGCCCATGCCTGCAATGGCAGAATCCCCGTAACCGCCAGCGGCATTGTTGATTAAGGAAATGGACACACTCGTTAAAATCTGGAATACCAATGTCGGGATGCCGATTTTGAAAATCTCAGACATGGTTTCTTTTGTATATGTGCAGTCCTTAACCCGAAAATGGAATACGCTTTTTTTCCGAAGAATATAGGTCAGATATACGCAGGTTGAAACGACTTGTGAGATTGCGGTCGCTATCGCCGCTCCCGCTACCCCTAAATCAAACATATAGATAAACAGCGGGTCTAAGGCGATATTGAGTACCGCACCTGTCAGCAAGGCACACATGGTTGTTTTAGCTGCCCCCTCGCTAGTCACAATGTTATTCATCGTGACATTGAATACATTGAAGATGCAGGAAACAATGTAAATGCTTGCGTATGTGGCAGCATAAGGCAGGATGCTGTCGGTTGCCCCCAAGAGCTTCAGTATGGGATGCAGGAACACCATAGAAATGATAATGATGACCGCCCCTACGGATACGCTGCTGTATAGAGCGGTACTTGCCACTTTATCCGCATTTTCCTTATCTCCACGACCTAGCAATCGGGAGATGTAAGAAGCCGCACCGTTGCCGAACAGCAGACCAAGACCGACAACGACCTGTCCGAGCGGATAGACCACGGAGATTGCCCCCATCTGGCTCTCCCCTAGCCCGCCGACAAAATAAGCGTCAACAAGGTTGTAGAAAGCATTTACCAACATGCCAATCATTGTTGGGATGCCCATTGCTAAAAGTGCTTTTGGTATGGATGTGCTGCCGAGCAGCTCCATCTTTTTACTTTGACTGTTCATTTTGAACTCCTTTCTCTTGACAAATAGTGTCATTTATACTACTATAAAATATAGTAATTGCATTGCAAGGATTATAATACTATAATTTATAGTAGTTGTCAATAGAAAAAGGAGGGATTTTAAATGGCGACCATTGACTTGATTGTATTGGGAATGTTGAAACGGGAATCCTTGAGTGCATACGATATTCAGAAACTGGTGGAATACCGCAACATTTCAAAGTGGGTAAAAATCAGCACACCATCCATCTATAAAAAGGTTATCCAGTTGGAAGAAAAGGGGCTTATTACAAGCCGCACGGAGAAAGAGGGAAAAATGCCCGAAAAGGCGGTATATTCCTTGACGGATGCAGGAAATGAGGAATTTGAGAAGCTGATGCTTGAAATATCCTGCAAGCCGATTAACATATTGTTGGATTTTAATGCGGTCATTGTTAATTTAGAAAGTATGGAAAAAGAACAGCAGAGGGAATGTCTGGATAACATTGAGAGCAATATCAATGTGCTGAAATCCTATCTTGAGGAGAATATGGACTTAAAAGAAAACGCTCCCGATGTTCCTGCTACGGGCATGGCAGTTCTGCATCAGCAATTTCGATTAGTGCAGGCAATCGAAGAATGGATAAGGGCATTGAAAGAAGAACTGCTGTAAATGTAGATGGTTTAAAACATAGCAAGAATGATGAAAAGATAGAAAACTCCTTGTGCTACAATATCTCATTGAACCCCTGCTTTGACATTTCGTAATGTTAAAAAAATGCGGGTAAAAACGAGGAAACACCACAAGGGCGTACATCTATGCCCATAAAGCATGGGCAAAAATGAAGAAAGGAGGTCGCAAAATGCAAGGTCAGACAGTACGCATTGTTTCACATGCTATCCGCTATATCGAAGAACATCTGCATGAAAAGATGGATTTAGATATGGTGGCATCGGCACTGCACTATTCCAAATACCACCTGCATCGGATTTTTACAAAGACCGTCGGCTTGACTATCCATGACTACGCAAAACGGCGGCAGCTTACAGAAGCGGCAAAACTTCTGGTGTTTTCTGCAAAACCGATTATCGAGATTGCCCTTATGAGCGGGTATGAAAGCCAGCAGGCATTTACGGATATTTTTAAGGCGATGTATAAGACTTCCCCTGCGGAATTTCGGGAAACGGAAAACTTCTACCCGTTACAGCTTGAAATCTATCTGAAGGAGGAGCTTGTAAAAATGGATTTGACAAAAGACAATATTAAATTTGCCACGCCCGAAGATGCGGATGACTGGATGGAACTGGTAAGCCTTACGATTGACGGCTATCCATGTCTGGATAAGGGAGATTACACCGCAAACCTGCATCAGTATATTGCGGATAAAAAAGCTTTGATATTGCGGGATGACGATATGGCTATTGGAGTGATGGGATTTTCGCCCGACACAGGCAGCATAGACTTTCTGGCTGTCCATCCGCAGTATCGGCATCTCGGCATTACAAAGCTGTTTCTTGATAAGCTGGCGGAGGAATTGCTTTGCGGGAAAGAGATTACCTTGACGACATATCGTGCAGGCGATAAGGCAGATACGGGCTGGCGGGAAGAATACCGCCGTCTTGGATTTACAGAACGGGAACTGCTTGTGGAATATGGCTACCCGACGCAGCGTTTCGTGCTTCCACCGAAAAACAAGGAGGAAATACCGCAAGGGTATACATCTATGCCCGAAAATACGGGCAGGAAAGGGGAAACAAGGAATGACCGAAACACAGAAAAACCCGTTAGCAGAGAGCTTTAACGCCCTATCCCTTATACGATTTGCTTTCCCAAGCATGGTGATGATGCTGTTTATGGGATTATACACCATTGTAGATACGATTTTCGTAGCACGGTTTGTAGACACGAACGCCCTGTCGTCCATCAATATCGTCTGCCCCGTCATCAATCTGATTGTCGGTCTGGGGACGATGCTTGCGACAGGAGGAAGTGCGGTTGTTGCGAAGAAAATGGGGAATGGAAACACAGAGGAAGCCAGAAGCAATTTTACGTTGATTGTCGTGGCAGGGGCGGTTATCGGTCTGCTGATTACAGCGGCAGGGCTTGTCTTTTTGGATGAAATCATCTGGGGATTGGGGGCAAGTAAAGTATTGTTCCCGTATTGCAGGGATTATCTGACGATACAACTCATTTTCGCCGCCTTTAATATGATGCAGGTGCTATATCAGAATCTGTTTGTGACGGCAGGGAAACCAACATTAGGCTTAGTGCTTGCTGTTCTGGCGGGAATCGCCAATATTGTTTTTGATTATGTTTTTATCGTCTTACTGCAAATGGGAATCAAAGGAGCTGCCATTGGGACAGGCATCGGATATATGATACCGTCAATTATCGGTACAATATTTTTTCTGATGAAAAGAAGTGAGCTGCACTTTTGCAAGCCTAAAATGGATGTATCTATTTTGCTGAAAAGCTGTTCCAATGGTGCGTCGGAAATGGTAAGCCAGTGTTCCACTGCCGTAACGACATTTCTGTTTAATGTAACAATGATGAAGCTGTTGGGCGAGGACGGCGTAGCTGCGATTACGGTACTCATCTATTCGCAGTTCCTCTTAACAACGCTTTATATTGGCTTTTCTATGGGTACAGCTCCCGTCGTAAGCTATAACTATGGGAGCGGGAATGTAAAACAGCTAAAAAAGACTGTCCGTATTTGTTTCAGCTTTATAGCGGGGATTTCCATAGTTGTATTTTTGTTTTCCCTGCTTGGTGGAGAAAGCATTGCAAAGGTATTTGCGGAGAACAACAGGAATGTTTTTGAGATTACAAAGAATGGATTTAGCATTTTTTCATTCAGCTTTCTGTTCTCTGGATGCAATATTTTTTCATCCGCATTATTTACGGCATTATCCAATGGGAAAGCATCTGCAACCATATCGTTCCTGCGGACGTTTGGATTTATTATGGTGTTCCTTTTGACATTGCCGAGATTTTTAGAGGTGACAGGCGTATGGCTTGCAGTACCGCTTGCGGAGCTTTTCACGCTTATGCTGACGGTATATCTGATATGCAGGCATCGGAAACAATACAATTATTTTTGAAAGAAAGGCAGGCAAGAAATTGAAACAGACAGAATGGATATTATGCCCTGTCTGCGGGAGCAAAACCCGCAGCAGAATTAGGGAGGATACTATTCTGATAAATTATCCTCTCTACTGCCCGAAATGCAGGCAGGAAAGATTGATAGAAGTGAGAAATTTGCATGTGACAGTGGTTGGGAATGAATGGAAAAATGATATTTAGGAGAAAGAAATGATACGACCATTAGGAGAAAAGGACTTTGATACGGTATGTGGCATTGTAAATGAGAATTGGAAAAATGTTTATTCTGGATATGTCAATCCGCTGCTGCTAAATTCAGATGGATGTGCAGCAAGGACACGCCGATTAAAGACAGATTTTGTCGCTCGCAGACTGTCAGAGTATGTGTGGGAGGAAGAAAACCGAGTGTCGGCAATGTTGTCTTTTGGAGATACGGCAGATGCGGATATGGCAGGGGCATTTGAAATCTGGCGTATTTATGTTGCTCCCCAATTTCAAGGGAAAGGAATTGGGAAAATGCTGATGGATTTTGCCGAGCAAGAGGCGGAGGAACAAGGGTATAAAGAAATTGTGATATGGGCGTTTAAAAATAACCATCATGCGGTTTCCTTTTATAAAAAAAGAGGATACAGCATTGACAAAGAAGAATACTTAAGTGAGCCGTATTTTTCAATGGGAATACGGTTAAAGAAGAATATAGGATAGAGCCAGACACATAGATGCAGAGCCAATGAACGTGTGGGAAACCATAGTTTGTTGGCTCTGTTTTTATACAAGCGTAACATCTAATTTAATTATGCAATACCTCTTATATAAGATATAAAATTTCCTATTATGAGAGATAAAAACTGAAAATTTCATAAAAATAGGATTTGACAAACTGCTGGTTTTCATGCTAAAATAATTTGCACTAATTTTAAAGGAGAACAGTTTCATGAGTTTTTACATTACAAACGAACTTCCACCTAAAAAGAAAATCAGCTCTGTACAATCAAATCCGATGAAACATTGTACAGAGTATAGCGTTATATAACACGTTAAGATTTCATCGGGAAATGTAGCAGTACATGAGAGGATTTTTATATCTTTTTCATATATTGTTTCTTTTCTCGTACAAATTTGTGTGCAGCAGGCTATGGACAGTGTTTTGTCCGTAGCCTTTTGTTGTATATGGGCTGTTTCCTGCAAGCGGTTTGTGATGGAACGGATATAGCAGAAGGCATGATACCAAGAGTATCTGACTTCTGCTATTTTTTTGCCCATTTTGAAAAATCAGACAGTAAAAAGAGAGGACAATGATTATGAGTTTATTAGAAGTTACGGGATTAACACATTCTTTTGGAGAAAATTATCTGTTTAAAAATGCAGATTTTACATTGAACAAAGGGGAGCATATCGGGATTGTCGGTCAGAACGGGGCGGGAAAAAGCACGTTCATAAAAATTTGCACGGAGCAGCTTATCCCCGACTCTGGAAGGATAGTATGGCAGCCGAACACAAAAATAGGGTATCTCGACCAGTACGCCCAAATTGAAAAAAGCGTGGCGATGAGGGAGTTCCTGCAATCCGCATTTTCTGAGCTGTATGAGATAGAAAACAGGATGAATGAGCTGTACTGCCAGTCTGCGGACGGGGATATGGCGAAGCTAAGCACGGCGGCAAGGTATCAGGAAGAATTAGAGCGCAAGGAGTTTTATTTGATTGACACAAAGATAGAACAAGTGGCAGCAGGTCTGGGCTTAACGACAATCGGGCTAGACAGACCGATTGAGCAGATGAGCGGCGGGCAGAGGGCAAAGGTCATACTGGCGAAATTACTGCTTGAAAAGCCAGATATTTTGCTTTTGGACGAGCCGACGAACTTTTTGGACAAGGAGCATGTTACATGGCTTGCCGAATATCTTTCCAGCCTGCCAAACGCTTTTCTGGTAGTATCGCATGACTATGACTTTTTAGAGAAAATATCCACAAGGATATGCGACATTGACAACGAGAAGATTACAAAATATTTTGGCACTTATTCAGAGTTCACGAGAAAAAAGGCACTGCTCCGTGAGGATTATATCAGACAGTATGCCGCACAGCAGAAAACCATCAAAAAGACGGAAGAATTTATCCGCAGGAATATTGCAGGGAGAAAGTCAAAAATGGCTCGTGGCAGGCAGAAACAGCTTGACCGAATGGATAAGATGGAAGCTCTGGAACAGAAAGAAATCAAGCCACATTTTCGGTTTGAAGCTCTCCCGCTGACTACGACAGAGCATCTAAAAGTAAAACATCTGGATGTTGGCTACCACTATCCTGTTTTGTTTGACATCAGCTTTTCCATAAAAGGGGGAGAGAAAATTGTTATGACGGGATTTAACGGCATCGGCAAATCCACCCTGCTAAAAACGCTTATCAGCCAAATACCCTCATTAAGCGGGAGTTTCCGTTTTTCGGAGCAGGTAAAGATTGGGTATTTTGAGCAGGAGCTGGCATGGGCGGATATAGAAAAAACTCCCATTCAGATTGTTTCCGATGCTTATCCATCGCTTACGATAAAAGACGTGAGAAAGCGTCTCGCAGGCTGTGGCATCTCAAGCAAACACGCCATGCAGGAAATCGGGACTTTGAGCGGAGGGGAACAGGCAAAGGTTAAAATGTGCCTGCTTATGATGAAACCGTGCAATTTCCTTATCATGGACGAGCCGACAAACCACCTTGATGCACTGGCAAAGGAATCATTGAAAACCGCACTGGAAGAATTTGAGGGGACAGTGCTGTTGGTGTCGCATGAGGAAGCGTTTTACCGAGAATGGACGCAGAAAGTGATAAACATAGAAAAGAAAATATAGGTGAAAGGCACATTTCTAAATAGTGCCAGAGGCAAGGGGAAGCCCGCCAAATAAAAAAACAGTGTTTGGTGGGTTGCTTTGCAATGCCAAAAATAAAAGTCCTTCCAAATCTGTTTTCAGTTTGGAGGGATTTTTTTACATATGTGAAGTGTGTTGTATTTACATATATTATATCGAGGATGGGTGGATAGCCTGTTAAAAAAATCCCCGTCAGCGTATGGGGGCTTTGCACCCTGCAAGTAGAAGTCATATTTCTACATATTAGAACTGAAATCTCCCTAAACCGTGAAGGTCACAGAACCTTTGCGGTTTTTCTTTTGTCGTTTTTTGTTAGAACACGTCGTAAGGCGGTTTCTGGGATTGGATGCCGTTCTCCGCCCGTCAATCTGGATTTTCAAAAAAATTCAGATTGATTGGAGGAAATTACAATGCTTGAAAAGCATCCAAACCGAAAAAAGGACAAGTATAACCCGTACACTTTGACGATAACTGAGGGGCATTATTACCTCTCTTTTAAGGACGGGCGTGGAAAGCAGCAGAATATTGAGATTGACGAAATGCTGTACCAGACATTTGACAGATTTGAGCTTGAGGACATATCCCATCTGAACAGGGTGAGCAGGCACATTGAACACTCCGAGCTGACCGATGAAACGCTGAATGACAGAGCTTTTTATAAGGCGGAACGGATAGAGGATATTGTTTCAGAAAGCATCGAATATAAGCGTGTGCAGCGGTACGCCATGACCCGCCGAAAGACGGCAAGCGAAAAATACCGACTGAAAATATCGGGCAGCTCCCGATTCCGCCAAGACCCACAAAGAGGACAATGATACTCCCGTCCAGCCACATACCAAAGTATGCAGGCAAAACGTCCAGTGGACGTTTTGGTCGTAGTCCGAGCGGTAACCAGCCCGCCGCAGGCAATGGGGGCGGCTCTGTCAGACCGACAGTTGGGGTGCAACTCCCGTGGCGTCAGTTCGCTGCTGACCGTTTGGTGATTTCCCTTGCGTAATCACGCATCAGCATTTTCGGGATGTCGGGGACAAATAGAAAATGCTTTTTATCATAAAGCCAGATGCAGGGCGGTCAATGGAACAGAGTTTGTTTTATATTCTCCCGACCTTAAATGTTTCCTTGCGTCTGGCTGTTACATAGGCAGGGTATTCCTGCCTAAATCTAAATAGGAGGTCAGACACTATGGACAGAATTATTAAGCGTGGCGACGTTTTCTACGCAGAGCTTAATCCCGTTGTTGGTTCAGAACAGGGCGGAACAAGACCCGTACTTATCATATCCAATGATATAGGTAACAGGCACAGCCCGACAGTCATTATCGCTGCCATTACGAGCCGAGTGCAGACAAAATCCAAACTGCCGACACATACCGCAGTAAATGATTTTGAGGGGCTTGATAAGGATTCCGTTGTACTGCTTGAGCAAATCCGTACAGTAAAAAAAGGCTGAAACAGCATATGGGAATGATGCCGAATGAAACAATGGCAAGGGTTGATAAAGCTCTTGCCATAAGTCTTGGTTTTCCCCTCAAGAACGAGTCATAAATTTATAGTGATGAAAGGAAATGTGCATGGCGGAACAAACACAGGTTGAAATAAAAGATAAATTCTGTCTTACCATTGATGAAGCATCGGCTTATTTTAATATTGGGGAAAAGAAATTAAGAAAGATTGTTGCGGACAATTTAGATACGGGGTTTATCATTCAGAATGGAGTGAAATTTCTAATCAAACGAAAACAGTTTGAAGATTTTTTAGGGGAATTAACAGCAATCTGAAACTTTTGATTTCAGGACAGATATTGTGCAGCATGAAACGGACGCTTTTTGTTCAAATGCTGCTTTTTTAAGATGGCAAAAGGGCTTCGTCTATGATATACTACAATATATCGTGACGGGGCTCTTTTTGTATGAAAGGAGCATTTGACATGAGCGGAAAAAGACGTGACAGTAAAAACCGTATTCTCCGCAACGGAGAGAGCCAACGTCAAGACGGACGGTATGCGTTCAAATACATTGATGCCACAGGCAAGCAGCAATTTGTTTACAGTTGGAAACTGGAAAAGACGGACAAGACGCCGCAAGGCAAACGGGATGACATTTCATTGAGGGAGAAAGAAAAGCTGATACTGAAAGACCTTGATGATGAGATTGTTCCCCGTGGCGGGGAAATGACCGTTCTGGAACTGGTAAAAAAATATCTCTTACAGAAAACAGGGGTAAGGCACAACACCGAAGCCAATTATAAATTTGTAGTCAACATTATCAAAAAAGAGGATTTCGGGAAGAAGCGGATTGACAAAGTAAAGCTGTCGGACGCAAAATGCTGGCTTATCAAATTACAGCAGGACGGAAGGGGTTACAGTTCCATCCATTCCGTAAGGGGCGTTGTCAGACCTGCTTTCCCGATGGCTGTCGATGATGACTTGATACGCAAGAATCCGTTTGAGTTTCAGCTTGCCACGGTTGTCGTGAATGACAGCGTGACAAGGGAAGCTATCACAAGAAAGCAGGAACGGGCTTTTCTGGAATTTGTGGCACAGGACAAGCATTTTTGCAGATACTATGACGGAATCTACATTTTATTTAAAACAGGGCTTCGCATTTCCGAATTTGTAGGATTAACGCTGAGTGATATTGATATGCAGGATAGGAAAATCAATGTCAACCATCAATTACAGCGGAAAAGAAATATGGAATATGTGATTGAGGATACCAAAACCACAAGCGGCACAAGGGAAATCCCGATGTCCGACGAGGTATATGCGTGTTTTCAGCGGATTATTGCGAATAGGAAGAAAGTAAAAAAAGAGCCTGTGATTGACGGCAAATGTGGTTTTCTATATCTGGACAAAAATGATATGCCGATGGTAGCCCTGCATTGGGAGAAATACTTTCAGCACATTTGCGAGAAGTACAACAGTATCTATAAAGTGCAGATGCCAAAGGTCACGCCCCATGTATGCAGGCACACCTTTTGTTCCAACATGGCGAAAAGCGGAATGAACCCTAAAACGCTTCAGTATCTTATGGGACATTCTGATATTGGAGTAACGCTGAATACCTACACGCACATCGGTTACGATGATGCGAAAGAGGAACTGGAACGGGTGGAAAATGCCGAGTAGTAAAATGGCATAATTCCCCTCAATTTACTACTTTTTTTACTGCTTTTGAGGTCAAAGATATGCCAATTTAGACTACAATATGCCACGGACGAAAGGCTAAAGCAAGACGCAGGAAAAGCCGATAAATCAAGGAAATACAGTAAATACAAGGAGTTTTTGAGATATGATTAAAATATTATTCGTCTGCCACGGCAGGATTTACTGTTCAGAATAAAAAGTCTCAAATCGTCTTAAATACTTCTATAAATAGCAGTTCTTGTGTTCCATTTTCAATTTTACCAATGATTTACCAATATTTCTGGAGAGCCAGACTTGCAGAAACAACAAACCAGAATGAGGAGATTAAAAATATGAGCGAATTAAAGAAACATATTTATGATGAAGAGAATGGTCTGCATTTTACTTTGATTGGCGATTACTATATCCCGGACTTGAAACTGTCGGAGGAACACTGGCTCATTGGAAAGTACGGACGGATGCACCGGGAATATTTAAGAGAAGTCCACCCAGCCAGATTGAACACATTGATACTAAACGGAGAATTGTGGACATATCTTTCAGATCTGAACAAACAGGCACAGGAACGGTTAGACACCATTATGGAACAGATGAAAGCTGCCGAGGGTGTGACCGCGGAATTGAAGCGTACCCGTCAAATGGAATGGGTGCAGCGTTGCAATAGCATTCACAACCGAGCAGAAGAAATTATTTTGCATGAGATGATTTATTCATAATGGTATGGTAGAATGGTCATTGCAAATATAAAATCGTAACGGAGAGGAGATTAAATGGCTTTTTCAGAAAAACTTAAAAATGAAATACAACTATATTGTACCAATCATTTACCCCCAGATTCATGGTATGAAAATGAATTTTCTTTTATTCAGGATATAGAGTTGAAAAATCGAATTATTGCAGAGTTTAAAGCGATTAGGTTTGCATATAAACTTTATGAGGGAATTGAAGCAAGCAATGAAAATTTAGTATTTGAAGTGCGTAACCAAATACTTGCCTATGCATCAATATACGAAGCTGTAATAGAAAATGTGTTAAATACATACTATTCCGACACTGATGAATTCGATTGCTTAATTCATCATACAATTCCAACAAAAATATCAATTCCTCAAGATAAGCAAAAGATATTGCAAGATACATTATTACACGATGGAAAAGTAATTGTTCCTTTTTATTATGCAAGAAAGAAAAAAGAAAAACCACAAATTAGATTTGATGATAAATGTAGAACAGCAGAACGATTGGGATTGATTCACAAGTTTGTTAATACAGACGGTGAGGAAGTGGATTTAGCTTCTGAAATAATTGAGATTTATTCATATCGAAATGGTATTCATATTATTGCGGAAAGGAGAAAAGGTATTAGTTATGAGTTAGAGTTAAGTCGAAAAGCATATCGCAGAATGAGACCATTTATCGATCAAATAAAGGAAAAACTTGTTAATGATAGAAAGATAGAGATAAATAACTATTAACTTGTTATCCTTTGAAATTTAACTGAATAACCATAGCACAAACCGCTGCTACATGGAAACTAACGCACCATGCAACAGCGGTTTTTCTTTACCGTTTTTTCCTCTGACTGATAGGCGTTCCCATTTTCTTTGATTTTTGGAGAATCCGAATCAGCCAGCGAAATTCTTCTTCCGATAAATTTTTGTAGTTGATACCGAGCTGCTTGCAGTAAAGCATTGCCAGTTTTTCCAAACGGCTGCCCTTGAAATTTTCGACTGCTTCCAGATTTTCTTTCAGTTTATCGGCAACGGTGGTCTGGGGCGCACTCTCACTGTCCTTTTTGTGGGCTTCCCGAATATCCCGGATAATCAGGTTGAGGTCATCCAGAACCATGTGACTGAAATACTCATCATCACTGATATGGGCGGCTTGCAGCACCTTCAAATGTGGGTCATCTTCGCCGGGGCGATACCGTTCAATGATTTCATGCCGGACGGTATCGACAAGAGCGTTGAGATTTTGAATCTGCATGGTGGCAATCCCGTCCACATAAATCTCAATGTCTGCAAGAAACTTGATAAAATCTTTATGTGTGGCAAGTTCGCAGAGCAGACGGTTGTTAATCCGACCGCTTTTCAGAAGTGCAACCATTTCATCGTTTAAATGCAGTTCCGTCAATGGCGTGTTGATCTGCTCCTTGTTCTCTGTCCGGCATAGCAGATAATCGACGGAAACCTCATAGAAGTCTGCCAGCGTGATAAGGTTGCCATGATTGATTTCCTTATAATCCTCTTTTTCATAACTTCCAAGAGCTGATTTGGAAATGCCCGTCAGCCTTGATAGTTCTTCCAGATTTAAGCCTTTGTCCTTGCGGAGTTCCCAAAGGCGTTCCTGTATGCTTGTTGCTCCTTTCATGGGCACACGCTCCTTTCCGGCGGTTTCATTACTGCCGTTTAACTGGATTATATCATACTTTCCGCAATCGTGGAAATTTCTGATTTTTACCCCTAATTCCTACTTTGTGGACATACGGCACAGGGCACAAAAATGTTCTATGATACAGGTAGTTCATCGATGGATTATTCCAATCGAATGACC
>Ga0209694_1002529_pt1 | contig 14770 bp, 17 predicted proteins | sample GluameincwithD2O_FD_187499 | JGI IMG/M metagenome (GOLD analysis project Ga0209694, IMG submission 187499) | Mouse cecum microbial communities from Vienna, Austria - Glucosamine amended microcosms incubated with D2O (SPAdes) (version 2) | ecosystem: Host-associated > Mammals > Digestive system >...
AATAACACTAACCGCAACACCTTATAAATATGCTTATCAAATCACTTGAACAGAAAACGCGGCTCGCGCTTATGACGGTCATGGCGACCGTCGCGGGCTGTGTCCTGATATGCGGATTCACCGTATGTCGGTGCGTGTCGCTTGTCAGCGAGGAGCGTCAGCAGATATACATCCTCGACGGTGACATACCCTTCCTTGCGGAGCGTGCGAAGCTGGAATCCAACTTCATAATGTAGGCGAAGGCTCATATCCAGCTTTTCAACCAAACTGTTTACATTCTCTACATAGTGTAATTTATAAGAATGAATTGGAGTATATGTATATTGATATACAATGCTATAAATAATATACGCATTGAGTTTGTGATTCCTTTATTCTCCGCGAGGAGGATAATTTTGTTACTTTAATTGCAACTTGTTTGTTACTTATGAAATTAATTCGTAATTTTGTATCTGTAAAATGACTAATAAGTAACAAATAACTGTCGCATGAATCTCTCCAAATCAAGAATCAACCTGAAATACAAGGATATAGACGGCGGTCGCAAGTCCATATACCTTGACTACTACAAGGACGGAAAGCGCGTCCGCGAGAGCCTGCGCCTGTATCTGTTACCCGAGACCAGCCGTAAGACCGCTGCCGGGAACAAGGCGGTTATGAGAAAGGCAGAAGAGATCAGGCGTAGCCGCATTGAAGAACTGACAGCCGGAGAGAATGGCATCGAGATTGATGCTGCAATGCCAGACATTCCTCTTGCAAAGGTAATCAAGGATTATCATACTTTGATATTGGAGCGAGGGGATAAATCCACAGCGGGCAATATCATGGGGATGTATCGGGCGGTTGTGGCTTTTCGAGGCGAGAATGTCTTGTTGTCGTCTGTTGATGTGGAATATTGCGACGGTCTTGTGGATTTCCTGCGCAATGAGTACCACAGCGTCCACGGCAAACTCAAGATGACAACCGCGAGGGCGTACATCTATCTTTTCAGCGCGGCGTTAAATCTCGCCGTCGAGAACGGGCTGATGAGGCGCAATCCTCTTTTCTTTGTTAAAATCCATGACCGCATAACCCGTGAGCGGCCAAAGAAATTACATCTGTCGGTTGGCGAAATCAAGTTACTCATGGATACCCAGTGCCCTGTTATATCCCGTCCACAGGTGAAACAGGCTTATCTATTCTCCATTTTTACCGGGCTGACGGCTCTCGATATTGTCAACCTGAAATGGAAAGACATAAAGAACGATAACGACGGCAGGATGTCGGTCTGGTGTCAATCCCGAAAGATATTCATTCCCCTTTCGTCAAACGCCTTGCGCTGGCTTCCCGAAACATCGAACCATCGGGGGCTAATATTCAAAGGCTTGCCGAAAGATACCGAGATAAACAACATATTGAAACTGTGGCAGAACAAGTCCGGGATTGAGAAACGGCTCAACTTCACTCTGGCGCGAAACACATTCGCCTATCTTATATTATCCACCGGTGCTGATGTCGCCACATTCTGCTCACTCATGGGAATCGCATCGAAAAATGCCAAAGGCTATCTCGCCATGACCGAGCGCAAGATTGCCCCGATGGATGAAAAACTTAAAGCATTACAACTCGATTAAATCTCTCTGAATATGGCACGACCAAAGAAAACAGTCAAGGCGAAAGAGCCTGTAAGAATCCGCTTCAAGGAACTGAAGAACGGCAACAAGTCGATTTATCTTGACATATACCGCGACGGCAAACGCACATACGAGTTCCTGAAACTCTACATAGTCCCGGAGCTTGACCCTGCGAGCCGGGCGTTGAACGAACATAACCTTGCCCTTGCCAACAAGGTTAAGGCTGACCGCATTATTCAGCTTACCAACAACGAGAAAGGTGTCACCAACTCCATGCTCCACTCACGCATGAGGCTGCTTGACCTTATAGACCTCTACAAGAAATGGATTGATGACAACGGCAAGTCTATGGGGTCGTCGGCTTTCAGCGGACTGAAAAAGGCACTGATACAGTTCCGGGGTGACGGTGTGACCTTGAAACAGGCCGACAAGGACTACTGCATAGCGTTTACCCATTTCCTGCGCAATGATTATAAATCCCGCACGAAGAGACCGCTTGCAATCAACTCCATTGCTTCACTCACGGCTTCTCTAAGCGCGACATTCAACTGGGCTGTCCGAAACGACTATCTCAGGGAAAATCCCTTTGACCGTATATCGTCTAACGACCGCGTGTATCATGTCGAGAGCCAGCGCAACTATCTGGAGATTGACGAGCTGAAACGACTGATTGCCACCGACTGTCCGACACGCGAGCATGTGAAGCGGGCGTTCCTTTTCTCATGTTACTGCGGACTCCGCACAAGCGACATCCGCGCCTTGCGGTGGGGGCAGATTCACAAGGACGGCGAACAGTGGCGAGTGTCGGTAGTGATGAAGAAAACCGACACTCCGATTTATCTTCCCCTTTCGTCACAGGCAATGCGGTGGCTGCCGGAACGCGGCGATGCCTCCGATGATGACAAGGTTTTCAGCCTGCCGACCACAAGTCGTGTCAGCATAATACTCGGCAACTGGGCGAAAGCTGCCGGGGTGAAGAAGGAAATCACTTTTCATGTGAGCCGCCATACCTTCGCTACCCTCATGCTTACTCTTAATGTTGACCTATACACAACAAGCAAGCTGCTGGGCCACAAGAATATTGCCACAACGCAGATATACGCGAAAATCATCGACCAGAAGAAAGACGATGCCGTCAACCGCGTGGACGAAATTTTCAAGTGATAAATAGAAAAAGACAACCCCGACATCACTGCTGGGGTTGCCTGTCGTTGTCTTTTTCAGCTGTATTCATTCTGCCAATCTAAAACCTATATACGGAGATTTGAAATTCGGATTGCTTACAAACCGACAACCGGGGTTGTTATAATCCGGAATGACATTCCAACTACCTCCACGGAATATCTTTCCTATGTCTGACTTCTTAGCTCCATGGGGATTCCTTTGGTTTTTCTCTGAATAATTTCCGTACCAGTCCTGCACCCATTCAGACACATTTCCGCCCATATCATATATACCAAGTTCGTTTGGCATTTTTGTACCAACTGGATGCGGCTGCATCCATGAATTGTAGGAACTCCATGCCGTAGTGTCTGGATTATCACTACCGATAAAAGAATATCCGGCGGTCTTATTTCCACCTCTTGCAGCAAACTCCCATTCGGCTTCCGTTGGCAGACGATATTTTTTTCCTGTCAGCTTGTTGAGTTTCTTTATGAACACCTGTATGTCATACCATGAGATGTTTTCTACCGGTAATTTATCTCCTTTGGAAATGCTCGGATTATCACCCATAAAGGCTTCCCACAATTCTTGTGTCACTTCATATTTACCTATACGGAAATCGGACAATATTACCTCATGTTTAGGGGTCTCATACAGGTGTTCAGCCTCGCTTTCATCAAGCCCCATTGTGAAAGTGCCACCTTCCACATCAACCATTTCAATTTCCGGAATGACTGTCAGCTCTTTTGCGCTGACGGCAATTGAAAAGACTATTGCAAGTATAGCAGGCATTATCAGAGAAAATAATCTCATAGCAATCAAATTAACGATAATCCGTTTCTATAAAATCTCCGCCCTTTGATTCCTTTGACAAAGTTTCCGGTAAGATTTCCACTTTAATTCCCTTGGCGTTAAGATGCCCCATAGGATTGTCGCGCATGGCTCTCATAGCCCGTAATATTGCCTTTCGGTCTCGTTTCTCATACGTGTCGGCTCCATATATTCCGTTTATTATCTTGTCGGATCTCTCAATCCCATCAGCGACATAACCATACCTACCTTCGCCAGTTCTTGCCTCAAGTATCAGGCCGGGGAGTCCATGGAATTTCCATGGTCCATCCTGAATAGGGATCTCGGGGGTGAACCATGCAGTCCAATGACGGCCATGATAATCAGTTTCAGCCTGTATGCACTCGTAATCGAGTATGGTCTTGGTGCTGTCGCCGATTTCCCAAACCATTTCCGAGTAGGGTTCTGTGTAATACACAGGCTCGTCAGTGCCTATCACATCATAGACAGTGATAGTGGAATCTGCCGCTGACTTCACTACATATAAAGTCTCTTTTTTACGAGGCAGTTTATTTACGTCTATACCGCCTTGCGCTATCATGGCTTGCAACGCTGCCTCCTGCGTCTTTTTGAAGTTGGCAAGTCCTTCGGGGGTTGATGTCAGCGAATCTATCTCTTCGGAACGTGGATTAAAAATTTTTGACTGCCCTGCATTTGCAAGAAGATGATATTTGTTGCCTCTTTCCACACCGTTCTCATAGAAAGAGATTTCTGAATAACTGACTTCAATGTCAGCCTTCTGTTGCGCGCTCACGGCTATCGCCACAAAACACACGATGATTGATGTAAGTATCTTTTTCATTTCATTTTGTAGTCAGGTTCGATGTTGTGTTTAAGGCCGTCATATTTAGGGGTCTCGATTTTGTTGCCTTGGTCGTCGGTGGAGTATATTTTCACATTCTGACCTTGGGCATTCATAATGCTCTCTTCATTATTGGCAAAATATTCGGCATTTTTCAGAGCTTCCTTGCGGTCAACCTTCGAATAATCGCCTTGCATATACATAGGTGTCATAATGCGGTCGGTACGTTCAAGTCCCGTAGCTACAAACGAGAAGCCACCATTGGCTTCGGCTTTAAGGATTAGACCGGGCAGTCCGTGAAGTTTCCACAGACCGAATGGCATCGGCAGTTCCGTTGCAAACCATGCTTTCCAATGGCGGCCATGATAATCGCTTTCAGCCATGATACATTCGTAACCGAGGACTGTTGCGGTAGAATCTTCCACTATTGTCCATTGCATTTCGGAAAGCGGCTCGGTGTAATATCCGTTATCTTCACCAAATTTATTGTAATGCGTCAGACAGTCCTGTGCGAGGTCAGTGAAAACATAGCTGTTAGTAGGTTTGGTTGGACCTTTTCTCATGTCAAACGAGACTGAACCGTCAGGCTCGACAGTCATACACGCCTTTTTGATTATCTCCATGTATTGAGCCTTCCCCTCCGGTGTCGATTTCAACGAATCCACCCAAAGGCTTAGGTCGTTGAAATACTTAGCTTCCGTTGTAGAAGCCAAAAGCGACATTTTGCCGGTGTTGATTTTACCGAATTTGTTGGGGAACGATGAATCATAGCTGACAATGATTTCAGCTTTGTTCTGTGCCATTGCAGATATAGCCACTAAGCACATGAAGATTGAGGTGAGTAGTTTGTTCATTTTCTGAGAGATATTGAGATTAACAGCTCGCGGCCTCGGAGCCAGCGTTGGCTCTCGAAGGAGGTGAGCTGATTGTATGTTGTGTAGTTGTATGTGCGCTGATTGAAGATGTTGCTCAACGAGGCGGACAGCTCAAGTCGCTTGTTGAGCTTGAAGATCACCTTGGTGTCGAGAAGGAACACGTTTTTGAACTGATCAGCAGTCAGTTCGTTGCGGTAGTGTTCGCCGCTTATGTGCCATTCCCATTTGCGGTGGGGCATAATGTTGAGCAGAAGCTCGTTCTCCATATTTCCGAGCCACGAGGCATTTGTGCCGTTCATGGACATACGGCTCGATGCCCACTCGAAACGGTAGTCGAAACTGAACCAGCGCAGCGGCGCTCCGTTGATTTTTGCGCCTACCGACCACGAAGTGCCGACCGAGTTGACATTGGTATTCTCTGAAATCAGATGCGATTCATTGCGGCTGAACGAACCGTTGATGTTTGCGCTACCTCGCATGAAGTCAAGTGTCTTGCCTATGTTGCCGCTTGCCATCAGCATCTGTCCGTCGCTTTCGGCATCGGTGTAGGAATAAACCACATAGTCGCCATAAAGCTGCTGTGCCAAAGTGTAGGGTCTGTGACTCCATGACTGCATCACCATAGCGTTTGCGAATATTCCGCGACGGGTGTGTTTGTAGGATAGTCTGCCGGATACCCGTTGGGAGGACGAATTATAGAAGTCATCGATACCTCGACGGAACGAGCGGTAGTTTGTCATCACATATCCTGGCTGAATCATATTGAGATCCATCGGCGAACGTCCGGTGCCACCGCTTACGCTCACCGAGAAGCGGTTGTTGGGCTTCCAGTTCATGCTCAATGACGGTGAGAAATAAACCTCACTGCGGTTGGCAATAGCCTTGTCGAAGGTATAATGGGCGAAACTGACAGGAGCGTTTAGAGAAAAGTTGACACGTTTCACCCAATACTCGAATTTAGGTGTGGCATATACCCGTGAGATAGTTTGTGTTCAGCACATTCGCAGTCTCGCCCGGTATTTCCTCGGGCATGTCAGGCAATTCTGTGTTTAGGGTGCGGAAATAACCCTTGACACCTCCTTCAAGACTGATTGTGATACCCTTGACAGAGAAGGCGTAAGCCGCGCTCTCGTTGGTATAGAAAGCATGGTCTTTGACATGCTGACGCATAAATGCCTCATTCATCGACACGGAAAGCGTCTGCGGGAGTGACTCCCATTCATTCTTGCTTATAAACGTGACAAGGTGCTTGCCGTTGAACCGCTTTATAAGTTTGAAATCATTGCCGACATAATAGTCGGGAAGCGATGCAGTCTGACCGTTGGGAAGTGAACCGGTGACGCCGAGGCGCACGTCATCCCAATCGATATTGGTTTTCAGGGTGTTGTTGATGAACGCAGTCTTTTGGTTCAGCTCATAGATAAATTTGCCCGATAGGGAATGTGAGCGGTCAACGCCGTTGCGGTTTTCAGTGACGACACGGTTGCCGTCGTTGAGGAAGTAGGTCGTTACGTTTGCCGCCTCAGCGGTGACGCGGTTGAAGGAGTAGTCAATCTGAGTCTTGAACTCACCGCGTCCGAGTTTCCAAAGTGCATTAGTTGAAACAAGCGCCGAGCGGTTGAACAGTGTGCGTCTCCGGCTGAGATTAGGTACACCGGGGAGCGACACACCGACATAGCGGCTCAGTTCTGTTCCACGAAGGGAAGCGAAAAAGTCCGTGGCCTGTGCCGACAGGTCTTCACCGATATTGTTAGTCTTAAAGGTAGTTATATTCTGGAAATTAGGCATTACTGCCATAGCGAACAGCTCGCCGTCCCATATCGCACCGTCTGGTTGCCACGAGTAACCGCCTCCGGCATCGCCGTGGAAACTCCACGTTGCCTTTGCCTTGTTCTTCAGTTTGAGGTTGATAGCAGCCTTGTCGGAGAATGATATGCCGGCCAGCACCTGCATCGGCTGATGGTTCTCCATCACCTCTACCGCGCCCACATCCTCGTGGCTTATGCCGTTGGTGGCAATACCGTATTTGCCGCCGAGGAGGTCGGAGCCTTAAATATAGAACTTGTTGATGTCCTCGCCCTGGTACTGTATCTTGCCGGATTGCTCCACGTTGATACCCGGCATACGTTTGAGCACATCGCCAATCGAGCGGTCCTGCTGCTGGGCGAAGCTTCCTACATTATATATGATAGTATCACCCTGCTCACGTATGCGGTCAGCCTTGACCGTAACCTCTTTAAGCAGTGTAGTTCCCGGTTCAAGCTGAACGGTTATCGGAAAAGAAACGCTATCGAGCGGTATCGATTGCTTGGCGAAGCTCATCATTGACACCTCTAACCGGCAACCTGCCACTGACGGCAGCGACATGGCGAAACCGCCATCGCCTTTCGACGTGGCGTATTTCTTTATCTTGCCGTCCGCTCCCTTTACTATGACAGAAGCCCCGGTCAGCGGCTCATTGCTATCCTTGTCAACCACAGTACCTGACACATTGACCTGCGCCACTGCACTTACCGTGACAATCAGGCAAAGCATATATGCGAGGAGACGGTTCATAAGTCGTGGGGATAGTTGGTTTCCTCTTTGTCGTAGTGGACAATCCTTGGCTTGTTGTCTTCGGGTGTGGCTTTGGGTCCTACGCCGTAGGCAGCGTTCATTTTTGCCCCAAAATTGGAATGCTTGTATTTCCACCAGTTGTTGAAAAACTTGTCGCGGGTCACAGTGGTATATCCTTTTCTTTCATCGTATGTAAAAATTCCGACTTCGGAGTTCGGATTTTGAGTTAGTCCGTCTGTCTCAAAACGATACTCCTCTTTATTATCGTATGCCTCAAGAATCAGGCCCGGGAGTCCGCAAAGTTTCCACGGTCCTTCCTGAACAGGTATTTCCGGAGCAAACCATGCCGTCCATTTGCGTCCCCGATAATCGGTAACGGCCTTGAAGCACTGGTAGCCGATTATCTCTTTCGACTCATCCAATATTTCCCATTTAGGTTTTTCCCAGTCTTCGGTATATTGCCAATGTTCCATATCGAAATAGGCACGTTCTGTAACTTTTCCGTCAGGGATATTCTTGTAGATATAGTTCCAATAGTGACCAGATAGCAACTGTGTGTCATCTCTTTTGTCACTCATTACTCTCGCCCTGTCAATTTCCCAGAATGTTGCCGGATCCACAGCCATTATCGAATCCTTCCATAACCTTTTAGTCCCCAAAAACACCGATTTGTCCTTGCCGACACGAAGAATCACCGGGTCTTTGGAGAAGCGAGACGTCCGCATTGTCGTATCATACACTTCGATGCGGTTATAATGCACCTCAAGTATTGCGGGTTCGGGATCTCTGATCCAATTGTCTGCGTTGGCTGTAATAGCACCTATAGACAGAAATATATAAGCAGGTAATTTTTTCATAAGTTTTCATTTTTCAGTGATAGTCTGTTTCGAGAAAATCGTATTTGCGGCTTTCTTCGGTTACCGGTGTGTCGTTGACTCCGAGGTCATAACCAGTCTGTGCACGAAATATCGACATTCCGTTTTCTATAGAATTTCGGCGACCTTTTAATAAATCAATCCGACTCATTTGCTCATAATTTTGGGGCTGATACACAGGGACAATCTCCTTGTCGTAGGTTTCAATGCCTGTAGCGGTGAAATGGTGCTGTCCGCTTGGCTCTGAAGCTTCGAGTATCAGTCCGGGCAGACCGTTGAATTTCCAAGGACCGTCTTGCAGGGGTATATCGTTGCTAAACCATACCGTCCAGTGTCTGCCGTGATAATTCGTTTCAGCCATTTGACATTCATAGCCAAGCACCGCCTTGATTGAATCGCCTATCGTCCACACTTGTTCGCCGAGCGGCTCTATGTAGCATCCGTAGTCAGTCAGACCGGCTTTGTCATAGACAGTAATACGCGATTCAGGCAAATCCTTGAACACATACATAAATGTCTTATATGTAATTCCTTCCAAAGCTCCACGATCTATGCCGCTACTGTATTGACGTATGGCTTCGTGGAGTATTTCTTTCGATTTTGAGCGCCCTGACGGAGTAGACTCCAGCGAATCCTTATATTCCGTGTGTGGGCAATAGAATTTCGAACCGCTGCGGTTTGCGAGCAACACCATCGGAATATCACGCTCGATGACTCCGTCATCTCCACGCATGAACTTTTCATGGTAAGTGTATCCCACCTTTATTTCTGCACGCGGATATTCCTGTTTCTTCTTCGCCTCGACTCCCAGAGCAATGTATAGAAGTGCTAATATTGTGATAAGTCGGTTTATAGTCATAGCCATATATGGTTCGCCACTGACTCAGTGGAGAGATTGTTTATGAAAAGAAAACGTGAGCCAACTATGCCACGTCTTAGTTTGTAGGTCGTAGGAAACCTTTGATGCAGATGTAACAATAGTGACCCACGCTATATGCGTGAGAACCACTATGCTATCCCTTGCATCGGTTTCTGAATTTCCTACGTTCACAAACTACAAGATAAGCATAACGCTTCTTTTTTTCCAAAATGTCGTGGAAAGGCGATGCCATTCCGACTGCAAATTTAGCCAAAATATCTGAATCCTAAGCTATAATCGCCGAAAAATTAGTAACTTTGCAGTCTAATACACGCAAAAATGACAAAAGAAGAACTGCTCGGCAGACTCAATGATATAGAATGGGACGACTTTGAGGTCAAGGAAGCGTCCGGCGGTATTCCCAAATCCATGTGGGAGACCGTGGGGGCATTCTCCAACACGACCGGAGGATGGATAATTCTCGGTGTAAAGGAGACAAAGGTCAAGAGCGTGTCAACATACGAGATAACGGGCATTGAAAAGGCCGAGAAGATGGAACAGGACATCATAAGCACCCTGCGTTCCGTCTCTAAGTTCAACGTGCCTATTCTCGCCACCGCACAGCTCCTTTATTTTGACGGAAAGGCCGTTCTCGCCTTTTATATACCAACGTCGGCCAACAAGCCTGTCTATTTCGGCAACAACCTGAATAATACGTTTGTCCGAGTCGGCAGTGGCGACCAACGCGCTACCGACATTGAGATAGACATACTGATGCGTGAAAAGACATTCGGCATGAAATCGGAAATGGAGGTTGACGGTACGGGGTTCGGAGACCTCAACACGCAGTCGCTCCAGACATACCGCCGCCGAATAAAGGACTACAACCCCGATTTCCGTTACAATGATCTCGATGACGAGCAGTTCTGCATCAAGACCGGAATAATCAGCCGTGGGAAGCTGACTTACGGTGGCTTGCTTATGCTTGGCAAAGGAGAGATCGTGCAGGAATATATACCTCATTTTTGGATTGATTACATCGAGATCCCGGGCACGACATATTCTGATGCGGACTGTCGTTACACATACCGTATGCCTGAGCAGGAAAATATCTGGGAATATTTCAAGGTGCTCTTGCAACGGCTGCGCCTGTATGTTGACAATCCATTTATGGCGGGGCCGGACGGTTTTTCGCCGGAAGATAATTCCCAGTTGTATTGTCTCAGGGAGGGGCTTGTTAATCTTCTCGCTCATGCAGACTATTTCAGCCCGATGCACTCTACCATAAGGGTATTCAATGACAGAATCGAATTCCAAAATCCCGGACGCTTCGCCGTGCGTATCTCCGACAAGCCCGGTAAGGTGAAATCGGTGCCGCGCAATCCCAATATCATAGCCTTCTTCCGCTACGCAAGACAAGGCGAAAATGCCGGATATGGTATTGACAAGATAATGCGTTGGACAAAACTCACAGGTCTTGAAGTTGATTTTGAAAGCGATATAACATCATCGACTGTCACCTACCCATTGCCATCACAAAAAGGTGGTCAGAAAGGTGGTCAGATAAACATAGACAATGAAAATATTTCCGCTGACAATCAATGTAATACACATAGTAAAGGTGGTCAGAAAGAGGTGGTCAGAAACAGTGGTCAGAACCAAGGAGAGGAAACGAGAGCCAGGATTGTTGAGGCGATGCGGAAAAAGCCTGAAATTTCGCGTCGGGAGCTTGCCGATATAATAGGTATATCCCCGTCAGCCATTCAAAAGCATATCGAACACCTCAAAGAAGCAGAAATCATTATCCGTCTCGGCAGCGATCGAAAAGGACTCTGGAAAGTGTTGAAATAATTTGGTTATGATAAGCATGATGAAGGAAATAACAACACGGCTTAAAGAGGTCAATGGAATCATCAGCGGTTATGACGGTGGTATGATGCCTTTTGAACAGGCGTTTGCGCTTGCACGGTTCTACTATGACTTTCAGGATACCAACGCGCTTATAGCCGATGCGGAGGTTATGGCCGGTGAGAATCCGGAACAGCTGAAAGAGACAGCACTTTCCCTCAAAGCAGAGACCGCGACACTCCTTAATAATATAGGACGGCTGGACGGTGTTGATTTCCGGGGGATTGCAAACACGCACTCCCGATATTATCATGCCATATTCCAAGAGGATTCGGACGAGCTTAACCCATACTGGAAGCGGTATTGCGAGCTGAACAACCGTCTTGACTATCTACCTATCGACTCAAAGGAGTATGCCGAGGCCGAAAAGGAGTGCGATGCGGCAAAGGAGGAGCATGACAGACGGCAGACCGATGTCAGGAGGATATATGCGGAATATGAGCGTGAGAACCGGCGCGCCGGGGATGTCTTTTCCCTAAAAGCCCCATATCTGTACGCTCTCGCGGCTAAACTTAATGGCATTGCCGGAAGCATACTCAACGACCTTGACCGTATGGAGAAAGGAGAAGGCCAATGAGCGGAAGCCAGCTGCTTGAAACCGCCAAGTGGCGGGATGTGGTTGAATTAGGGCTGTGCATGGCGATCCACGACGTATGCAACGACAGCCAGTTTGAAAACTGCACACCTCTCGACTTTGCCAATTTCCTTAACGTAAGGGAAGTGACAAAATCCATAGCCGTGTTGCCGAAAGAGAAACTACGGGTATGCTACATGGTCTTTGCCGTGGCGCGGAATATCAGTCCGAGGAACGAGGCGGAGACATGGACGCGGTTGTTCCTTCAACGCTGCGGCATCGCCAGGTCTTACTACGACAAGCACCGCTCCGACATCTGCGCCGATTATGCCACAGAGGACAACCAAAACTACCGCAAATCCATAGACGGAGCCATCGAGGGATGGCGTTCAAGGCGGAAAACCCCGTAAAAATCCGGCTTCTCCCCATTTGTAACATATTAAGAAACTTTGCAAACGCACTATGCGACTGAAATTCAGCGTATAGTGCGTTTGCCGTTTTTAACCTTTCCCCGCGGCCGCCACATTGAGCCACATGGGAACGGCTGTAATTTTGCATCGGAACACAAAGGCTGACAAGTCTATCAATCAGCACATTCCAAAATCAAAAATATCAACTAAAACATTTCATTGTCGATGCAGACAAAACGAAAATTACTCAACTCGCAGGAAGCCGCCGACTATCTCGGCTTCTCCCTGTCCTACTTCCGCAAGATGATGATGCGGCGCGTAATCCCCATGTATAAGCCGAGCGGCAAACTCTGCTTTTTCGATCCCGACGACCTTGACGCATATCTCAAGAGCGTCCGAATATCGTCGCAGGACGAGATTGAAGCCGAAGCAGCCCGCTATCTCGCGAACAAGAAACCTCTTTAACCACCTACAAATCACCTACAAATCCAATCGTTCAAGACTATGCCTACAGACATTACAATCGTACCGGGTACCAAGTCCGGCAAATCAACGGACACCAAATCCAAGGACTCAAGAACCGCAAATCCAAAGAAAACCCAAATTATCATGGAGTTCCTTCACGAATGTACGCCATACGAGGCCGACGCACTCCGCGCCATGCTCTCGATTGCCGCAGGGAAAAGCACGGTGGAGACCATGCCGCAGTATGACCGCTCCGCGCTCAACCGCTATCTCAACTTCGGATGCGACAAGGAAGCCACCGGAACCGACAGTGTACGGGCGCATCGACAGACCCGGGCACTGGAGCTGATGAAATCCGTGTCACAATATGTGGGGAAGGAGGAGATAATTGACATCACCACCGCGCTGCTCACCGTATCTTCCGACAGGCAGGACATACAGACGGTGTTGAACAATCTTCCGAAATTGCAGACATCGGGCACCAGTCATAATATCGGAAACGTGCCGTCTAATGCGTCGATGCCGAAATAGAGAATCATCGTCAGTCCTCTTTTCCCCTCCGTTTTCGTTGTTTCTCTATCCTTAATTATAAAAAGTCGGAACTGATGTTTGAAGGATATTTGAAAACGCAATCTTATATGAATTGAATATCATAGATATACTGACTGACGAGCAGAGGGGACAAGGAGAACCGCCGAGAAATTTTCATACACAAATTTTCTGTTTTGAAATTTCCAATCTTTGGCATTTCGCCAATAAACCATCTATCAGAAAACAAGGAACATGGAACCACAAAATCAATATCCATTTTCATCTGTAAACATCCGGCTGACATCGGAAGCCGTCGAATGGCTGTCGGGAACAACCACCGACAACGACGGCAACGAAGTTCGCAACATTGCCATCTTCAGCAGACTGCTGAAAGACATGAGAACAACGCCCGTATATGACGATACATTCCGCAGGCCGCTCAACCTGAAGCCCGGTCAGGCTCAATTCTCGGAAATCGGTATCGCCGACAAATGGAATTTTGGACGGAAGAAGATGCACAATATCCTTGCAAAAATGGAGGCCGCAGGACTGGTCGGCATATACAACTCCCGTGTCGGCTCGGCAGTCTCGTTCTCCTGCATAATGGGCTGGAAGAACTCCGTCGGAGAGCTGGTATCTAACGGATTCTTTGCAGATTGAGAGCCGAATCAGATGTGCCATGAATATCCAGAAGTCCAGGTTTGAAGACCGCGTTTTTTGAGAAGTGTTGCGAGATATGTTTTGGTGTTACACCCGGCTCCGCCCGGTTGCACCAAAACGCCTCGCCCTCCCTGCGGTCAGGGTCATGGCCGCTCGCAGGCTCGCACCCGATAATCAGTTTTACATATCACCGAATATCCTCTTATATGAATCATACAGATAACAGCCCCGACAAGAACGCCGGAAAGACAAAGCGAAAGAAGCTGCCGCCGGAGGCCGTGCGCTCCTGCACAGTCACCACAAAGATGACAGCCGCCGAGCGTCGGAAGATACACGAAATGGCCGGAGGATGCGGACTGACTCCAAGCGACTACATGAGGCATAGGGCACTCGGCTATGAGCCGCCGTCGGCACTGACGACCGAGGAAAAGGCATTGCTGCGCAACCTTGACGGATGCCGCTTGGACATTCTCAACTTCGCCAATGCACTCGCCGGAATGGGGCATGATGCGAGAATCATACTTTTTCAAAAGGTCTCCTTCATGCTCGACTGGTACAGGCTGGTAGTGCCGATTACCAACGCCGTCACAGAATTTCTTAACTCCGTGATAAACGGTGGACGATTAAGT
>Ga0209694_1002530_pt1 | contig 14741 bp, 25 predicted proteins | sample GluameincwithD2O_FD_187499 | JGI IMG/M metagenome (GOLD analysis project Ga0209694, IMG submission 187499) | Mouse cecum microbial communities from Vienna, Austria - Glucosamine amended microcosms incubated with D2O (SPAdes) (version 2) | ecosystem: Host-associated > Mammals > Digestive system >...
TGAGGGATTTTTCAAGCGGCGCAAGCCGCAAAAGGCGGGCTTGGGGTGGCAACCCCAACAAGATTCCCATAGGACAAAATGAGCCGATAGGCGAAATTTGGTACTGTGGTAGAATCTTGCTCTAAGAGAGTGGTGGCTTCTACTGTGTGGGCTTTTGCTGATACCCTCGACGGAGAGGGCGGGGCTTCTGCCAACTTTGCGGCGGTATTTTTCCCGTCATTATTACTACGCACTGGAAGAAAAATATGGCAAAGTTCCCCGGAAAATCTTTTCGTGTTTTCGTAACAGCATTTGACAAAAACAGGCGCAAAAAAACAGGAAATCTATTCTTGATTTCCTGCTTTCTGACTGCCTTAAATGTCGGCGGTTATTCGGTTGTCATTCCCCGGAAGCAAACTTGTAGCCTATGCCTAAAATGGTCTTTATGTAGGTGGGGTTTTTGCTGTCCGGCTCTATCTTTTTCCGCAAGTTGCATATCACGCTGGCAACGCTTGACTGGCAGCTTTCGCTTTCCATGCTCCACACGGATTCAAAGATTTGCGCCTTTGTGAATACCCGCCCCGGACTGGCGGCAAGGTAGCAGAGTGCGCCGTATTCCAAACGTGTGAGGTATATGTCTGCCCCGTCTTTTAATACCCGGCGTTGGTGCAGCCTTATTTCCAATCCCGGAAAAACCAGTGCGGGGGATTGCGGCGGCTGGATGGCTTCCAACGGTATCATATCGGCAAGGGCGGCTATGGCTTTCTCAACCGCTTTTTCTTCCGTGTCGCTGAATGTAAGCATGATTATTTTACCGACAAATCTCACCTCCCATTATGTAGCCTGTCCGTCAAAGCGGAACTTAAACAGGGCGGCAACAAGCCGGGATTTTATGCTGTCCTCGGTGTCCCTGTCGATATGCCCGTTTTCAATGGCGGCGATTCGGATTCGCTTGCTGTAATGGCGTAAAACCTCGTCCACGGCTTCCGGCTCTCCGCTGGTCGCCCGGACAATCGTTTCATAAGGCAAAAGGTTCGGATTCCCCATGTAAAAGCACCTCCATTTCTTTGTGCAGAAGCTGTAAAGTCCTGCGGATTTGATACCCGGTCGTACTCCGGCAGCGTCCGTACATTTCCCCGATTTCCCGCTGTGTGTAATGCCCGAAAAAATAAAGGAAAATGATTTCCCGGTTCTTCTCCGGCAGAGATAACAGGGCGACGGCAAGTTCCCCATTAGTGAGGATAACTGTCTGACCACATATCGTAATGGGGTGTTCTTCATAGGGTGCTTCAAAATATTCGTCTGTTGTGCCTAAAGGGTAAAACTTTTCTTCTGTGAGGTATTCAAGGGATATTTCTTTTTGCCGCCGCCTGCTTCTGTCACGCCATGCGTTGATAGCCGCAAAGCGTATGACGGTCTTACAAAAGCCGTTGAACGTATACATGATGTGTTCCTTGTATGCTTCTGTGCAAGGCATAGATGATTCCCCCTTTCTCCCACATAGGGCGGTGCATGGTTTACAAGTTGCTTTTATAAATCATAGGGACGACTGCGCTTAGGCTGTCGCCCTTTGATTATTGATTACAAAAAAGAACCGATAACCGCATTTCTTTACTTCTGCGTGTTATCGGCTCTGCGTCTGTGCGTCTGGCTCTTTGATAACCGAAATATGAAATTGTGTTACACTGATTAAGATTTCCTGCTTACATTTGGGGCAGAACAGCGGGAAATTCCGCAGCTCTGTGTCTGACCGCATTTTAATGCGTGTCTTGCTTCCGCAAACAGGGCATAATAACCATTTGAATTGCTCGTTCCCGTCATGATTCATGGTTCTTATTCTTGCTTTCTTTTCGCAGTACAACGCTGCTGATAACGCTGATGCCGCCCAACAACGCACAAGATTTTGACGGGAAAAGGATTCCTGCCGCCACCAGACCAGCACCGACAACTAAGTTACAAGCCGCAGCCGTTTTTAACGCTTTCTTTTTCGGGTTGGGAAGTTCTACGGAAATCCCCAATCTACCATTCAGCTTTTCGCAAGCCTGATTTACTTCTTTAATCATTTTGTCCTCCTTTAAAACAATAACTGTATGCCGTGATTTACAATAAGCAACACGCCAACGCCTATGACAATCCATAGGGCTGTGGCTTTCTTTTCTTTCCCTTTTCTTTTGTTCAGAAACAGGAAAATCAATCCCACGCCCACAAGGCAGATACCAACAATCAATGATACGATTGAAATAGTCTGCATGATTTCCGCACTTGGAACGGGTACAAAATCGGGAATTGGAAAATTCATATTATCGCCCCCTTTCTTTTAATTGCTCAAATCTGATAAAATCATTTTTCTCATTGCGACTGCTGAAAAAATGATTCCTATGATACCGAAAATAATTGCCGCAACGGGAATTGACATCAATCCTGCGCTGCTTCCCTGTGAGTTTGACGCTATGGCAACAATGATGATAGACGAAACAACGGTTGCAATCGTTGACTTCTTTATCATTCCAACATACAGTGGGAGAAGTCCCAGCAGGATAGCGGACATTGTTGTAACTGCCTGTGCCAGTATGTTTCCAAAGCTGAACGTGACAAAATCAAAACATTTTGCCGCAAGAAAGATTGTGGCATATTGGAAGATATTTGACAGCACATGGAACGTAAAACTAATGCAGCATATCAAAATGAGTTTTGCCGTAATCAGTTTTGTGCGGCTGATCGGGTAAGTGAAAAGCAAGCCGATTGTCTTGTTTCTGTATTCTTCAATCACAAATACGGAAATCAGTACCGCTTCCCATACAATCAGAGTAGCCCTTACAAGCATTGCCGCTAACGTAACCGTATCTAACTGGACTGGGGCAAATCCCGGAAGTGTGGATATATTGCCGCTTGCAGTTAAAAGGCTGGACGTAAAGGCGGAAAGCAGAAAAATGATAAAGTTCGCGATTAACAATCCGGCGATATGCGGCTTCAACGGTACTTTCTTAATTTCCATGCGGATAAGATTCCACATTTTTTCCACCTCCCAATAAGCCTAAATAATAGGATTCAAGGTCTATCCCTTTCGCCGTAAGCTCTTTCATAGATACTTCCGCAAGCATAGCCCCGTGGTCAATAATTCCGATTGTGTCGGCAATTTTAGATAGCTCGTCAAGGATATGGCTGGATATTAAAATGCTTGTGCGGTATTCATGGTTGATTCGCAACAGCAGCTCACGTACTTCGATAATTCCCTGTGGGTCTAAGCCGTTTATAGGTTCGTCTAAAATGAGCAAATCCGGCTTTGTGAGCATTGCCCTTGCAAGCGCAAGCCGCTGTTTCATTCCCAAAGAGAATTTCCCTACGGCTTTATTGCCCGTTTCTGCAATTCCCAACAATGACAGCGTTTCCATGATGTTTTCATAGCCTACGCCCATGTACCGGCAATGGAGTTCCATGTTCTCGTATGCGCTTAAATGGCTGTAAAAAACAGGGCTTTCAATAATGCTGCCGATACGGGAGAAAACGGGATTGTTCCCCTTGTTGATAGTTTCGCCTAATAAACATACCGTACCTGTATCGGGGAAAATGATGTGGTACAGTGTTTTCATCAGCGAAGTTTTTCCTGCGCCGTTTGCGCCCAGAAATCCGTATACTTCCCCTTGCCTTACATTCATGCAAATATCATTCAGTATGGGGCAGCCCTCTATGGATTTTGATAAATGCCGGACTTCAACCGCATTTGTCATTCGCTCGCCCCCTTTTCGGGGCATAGCCGCCTTTTAAATATCAGAGTTGCTTTCTGTGCGATTCCGATAAGGGAATATTGGGAGCTGCCTATGCACGGATAGGCAAAACAAGTAACCAGTTCCCAGCCGTCCTTACCGTAATGGTTCAGTTTATCAGACAGCGACTTTTCGGAATGTTCTGTTTCCTTGCTGTCAATTACTATCGTTTTGTACTCAAATTCTGTCATAAAAATCTCCTTTACTCAAAAATATCTGCCACAAGGCTATCCACCATAAAATCAAAAACAGCGAAATAATCACAAGTGACGGAAAGCGTTTCTTTTGCATTGATTGTTGACAGCAGCGCACTCAAAATTCCATATGCCTGTGCTTCCTCCATTTTCAGATTGAGGTCTGCGGCATGGATAACCTGTCTGAAAAAATCGAAACTGTCAAACTTGATTTTCTTAATCGTTTCTTCCGACAGCTTTGTCACAAAAGACTGAAAATCCGGCGTATTGACATTGTAGAGGAACGGCTTGCTGTCGTATTCCCGAAAAAGCCTTTTCATGGACTGTGCAAAGCCCTCTTTCGTCCGGCTGTTCCTGTTTATGTCGATAATCTTTTCTGTCAACCTCCTTTGTATGTCTGTGATTGTTTCAAGGAATAAATCTTCCTTTGTCGGGTAGAGCGTATAAAAAGTACCGATAGATATAACAGCCTTATCGCATAGATTCTTAATGCTTGTCTTTTTGTACCCTTGCGCTATCCAACATTCCTCGCATAGTTCTTCCAGCTTTTTGCGGATTGCTTTTTTATCAGCGTCCGAAAGGACTGGCTTTGACGGCATAATTCTATTTCTCCCTTCTGTTAAATTTTACTTGCGAATATTCGCTATAAATATTCGCAAGTAAATAATAACATTTGTAACACATATTGTCAAGGTGAAAAAGTTTTGTTTATTGTGCAATAGTTGAAATCATATTTTTTCCCACTCGTGGTTCTTTCTTTGGCAGGCTGTTGGCCGGGATAAACACGCCTCTTTTCATATCCTCGGCACGAATAGCGTCTTTCTTCGCCTCAATTTCTGCCTTTTTCTTTGCCTTGATTTTATCCTCGTACCGTTTCTGCGTCCCGTTGGTCTTGCGCCGGAGATATGCCTGGTGCAGCTTGTCCTTGCGTTCCTCTTTCTTCCGCAGGGCTTCCAGTTCCTCCGGCGTGAGGTTCACTTCCCCGAAATGGGGCGGCATGTACCTTCCGACAAAATTGAAGTAAATCTCAACCTCCTGCGTAGTTTCAATGCTGCCTTTCCGGTCAGGCTCATGGACAAGGATTTTCTCCACAAACTCATTCAGCATGGTGGTAGTCAGGTTGTCAAAATTCTCGTACTTGTCAACAAGGGCGATAAATTTCTCCGCTGATTTCCGGCTCTGCTCATATCCGGCGATTACCTTTTCCAGTTCGGCAATCTCGCCGGAAAGGGATTCCTGCTCCTTTGCGTACTGTGCGTCCAGGGCGGCATATCTTGCGTCCGGCAGCTTGCCCAGCACATTGTCCTCATAAATCTTGCATATCAGTTTTTCCAGTTCCCCAGCCCGTTTCTGTACCGCCGCCAGCCGTTTCCGCTTTCTGGTGATGTCGCTGGCCTGCTGCTCGGCCTGGGTTTCCTGAACCGCTTTGATAAACTCTGCCCGGTCATTTCTGGAATACTCCGCTATCGCCCGGAGCATATCGGAAACCAGTGTCAGGACAGCGCTTTCATTGATTCGGTGTTGCGTGGAGCAGAGGACGCCAACCGGAACCTTGCTATATTGGGAGCAGGTATACTGTGAGATACGCTTGCCGTTGTTGGTGCGGTGGACGTACATCTTGCCGCCGCAGTCGGCGCAGTAGAGCAGACCGGTGAGCGGGGCGGCTTCTCCCCAGCCGTCCGGGTAACGCTTCACGTTGGAACGGATTCTCTGCACATTCTCAAAGGTTTCAGGGTCGATAATGGCGGTGTGGGTGTCCTCGAAGATTACCCATTCATTTTCGTCAACGTAGTGGCTTTTCTTGTCCTTGAAATGTTTGCGGGTCTTGAAGTTGATGGTGTGGCCTAAATACTCACGCTTTTTCAGGATATTGACGATAGTAGAAGAACTCCAGCCATAAGGGTCTTTAAACGTCTTGGATTGGTTCACACCCTCCCCGTAATGAGAGAGGTGCAGGGAAGGTATCTCAATCTTTTCCTGTGACAGCCGGCTTGCAATCTGGTAGGGGCCGTATCCGTCCAAAGTCATAGCAAATATCCGGCGCACCACGTCAGCGGCTTCTTCGTCCACAATCCAGTGTTCCCGCTTTTCGTCCCATAAGTAGCCGTAAATGACCGTGCCAGTCAGGTGCTTGCCGCTCATGCCTTTTGCCTTGAATACGGATTTAATCTTGCGGCTGGTATCTCTGGCGTAAAATTCATACATGATGTTCAGGAACGGGGTAAAATCATTCTCTCCGTTGGCGCTGTCCACTCCGTCATTGATGGCGATCAGCCGGACGCCTCTCTGCCGCAGGATTTCCATAACCTGACCGACTTTGAGATAGTCACGTCCCAGGCGGCTCATGTCTTTGATGATGATTGCCTCCACATTCCCGGCCTCCACTTCCTCCATCATGGCGGTGAATCCGGGGCGATCGAACCGGGTTCCGGAGATTCCATCGTCCGTGAAATGGGTCGGGTTGGGAAAACCGTTGCGGCGGGCGTAATCTTCCAACATGGATTTCTGGTTGCTGATGGAATTGGATTCCCCATTCAATTCATCGTCACGGCTCAATCTTTCGTATAATGGAGTGATTTTGGTTTTCGTCATAGCGTCTGCCTCCTTACATGAAATATGCTCTAAATGGGTTCTTCACTAACCATGAGAAAATCTCGTGATTAAGAAGTCATTTAGAGCATATAACACCGCTGGCCAGCTTGTACTTTTTGTACTGCTTGACAGCGAAACAATCCGGCTTTCTCTTTTCCAGCCCGGAAAACATATAGTCCACGGCGTTCATAAATTCCTCGTCATCCTCTTTGACCTCCATCCCGGAAATCATATCCACCAGAGTGTTCATGTTCCGATCCTCGGCGGGGCCCTCGAAAATGATATAGGCGATCAAAGCGCAGTAGAGCAAAGTTTCCGATTTTGTCCAGAACGGGTCGCCCTCCTTGCCCTCGCCCTTGGTGTTGGAAATGAGGGCATCCACAAATTTAAGGATGTCGGCCTCGTTCTTGATATAGGCCAGCGGGTTATAGTGCATGGATTTTGAAAAATCAATGCTGTTGAATACCTTGACCTTATAGCCCTTTTTCTTTTGGAGAAAACAGCCCACCTGGAACAGCACCCCGCCCTTGGGATCGACCACCACGAAAGAGGAATGAGCCTGGAGCAGTTGGGGCGTGAGCCAGAACCGGGTTTTTCCCGAGCCGGACGAGCCGATCACGCAGCAGTTTAGGTTGCGGGCGTTGGCCGGGATCTTGGGCCGGGTATTCATAGTGAGAAATTCCGTCCCAGTCAGAATGACATTGTTTTCAAACTTTGGATCGACAAAGGGCTTGATGTCTTTTTCCGTCCCCCACCGGGCCGATCCATACTCTTCATCCCGGCGGAATTTTTTAGCGTTTTTGCTTTTTACATAGATCAGCAGACGGAACGCCGCCGCCCCCACAATGCCGATCAGCCAGTCAAAGGGATGGACTCCCGGGGCGAAGTCGGCAAAGGCCGGGCCGATGGTCTGGCCCAGCCCGATCAATTTGTGGGCGAAATCCGTACCCGCCGCCAGCCGGTAGGCCGTCCCGATTTTCAGACAGGCCCACAGGATAAAAAGGTAGGGGATGTTGGGTATCAAATATTTTTTTATGCTATCTGTCCTCACGGGCCGCCTCCTTTACTCGTTCTTTCGCCCGGGGCTTTTCCACCGCAAGCCGCTCCGCCGCCTGTTTCAGTTGCTCCCGGATAGGGATGCGGCTGGATTTTGACTGCGTGAGCAGTTTCCGGGAATAGCTTTCAAAGCAGGCGGTAACAGCGTCCGCCTGTCCCGCCTTGAAAAACAGCAGATACTTGTCCGGCCCGGTTTTATAAAAGGCATAGTCCACATTGAAACGGCGGGCCATGCGGTCAAAGAGTTTCGGGGCCTCCACTTCGATGCTGTTCACATTTTCGCCGTGGGCCATGAGCTTTTTCACGCTCTGCCTGCCGTGGGGCCTTTGGGCCGCCCGGTGCCGTTTGGCGATCTGGCCCCCAGCCGCCTGGAGCACATAGGCCAGCCCCCGGGCCGTCAGTTTGCCAGCCCGGACAGAGATCGCTATGGAGCTCCGGGAAATTTCGTCATCAATCAGTTACACCGCCTCCTTTCTCCGCTTTGGGACAAAATGTCTCGAAGTGCCTTGTCAGCGTTCCTCCCGGCCTTTTTCGGTCAGCCGCCGAAAGCCCTCTTTCGAGGAACCGTCAATCACCTCTTTGTAGGCGGCCATCTGCTCCCGGATAGAAAGCTGGGGATAAGAAAACACCTTATGCTCGGCGGGGATGTCCTGGGGGCCGTGATAATATTCCCTAAAGTCTCCGCTGGTCTGAACCACATAGCCGCCTGGGGCCATGTGGCCGCCCTCGTTGATGGAGATGTCCCTGCCGTATGCCTCATAGTCGAAATAGTCTTTCAGTTCTTCCGGGATCGGCAAGTCCTCCGCCCAATAACGGCCCAAGTCCTCCTCATTTTCAATATCCGGGTAAAATTCAAAGCAATCCAGATTTTGCGTCAGATTGATAATATCTGCCACACTGGAGGTATGCGCCCCCGTATGGAGCACTGCCTCAAATTTTTCAAGTTCCCCTTGATCGAGTTCCGAGAGCAGGCAGGCCAGATGGTTAAGCTCGTCCAGATTTTCATATTCACCCAGATAGTCATAGAGCCCCAGCACATCGCCGTCAAAGCTGGTAATAAAAAATTCCTCATACCGTATGCCGTCCACGCCGATATGTTTCAGCAGCGTCTGCACCTCCTGGGGGCTGGTGGGAAATTCCAGTGTTTCTCCCACCAGCTCCCCCTCGTTGTATTTGCCGAGGTTGGTAATGTAAGCCTCAAACAAGGATGCCATCAGCGTTTGCCCTGGCCCTTGACGGTCAAAATGCCCTCAAGGGTGGTGGCGGTAATCCCCAGCCGCTGGGCCACGGCAATATCATTTTTCATGGCCTCGGTCATGCTGTGGCCGCATACCACCAGCACCCGGGAGCGGCGGAGCAGGTCACGGCCAATGTCAATGCCGTTTTTATGCTCCTCGGGTACTGCGTCATTGAGGAACAGCGGCAGATAGAGGGCGGGGCAGATCGGTGCAAAGCCCGCCTCATATACGGCCCGGCAATACTGGCCGCCAGTTCTGCGTTTTCACTGTCGCCGCCAAACCATGCGGCGGTAATGTATGCAAGGGGTCGTTTCATAAGTAAAAACCTCCGTTCTATAATAAAATCGTTCAACCCTAACCCCCCGCCCTTTCCCAATCATGGGAAAGGGGGCGGCTCTGGAGGATATACCCCCCGCCGCTTGGCCGGAGATAGCACAGCCGGGGCAGGCCGTAAAGGGCAAGCCGCCGCAAGCGGCGGGGCCGTTGGCCCCCTTGACGGCCCGCTCCCGACTGCGCTTTTTTATCCCCGGCGACGGGGGATATATACCACCAGAGCCATCGCAGAGGGGCGGAGCCCCTCGGGACAAAATGTCTCGAAGTGGTTACTTGTCTTTTTCCATTTTCTTCGGGGCCTTTGCCAGCTCGGGCGGCTGTTTCTGTTTCCACTCGTCCAGCAGGCCGATGATCTGCTCTTTCATTTTGGCCGGAGTGACCTCCTTGCCGAAATACTTTTCCAGTTCAGCGGTTGAAATAATCACGCCTCGATCCTCCTTTTTCTTTTCTGATAAGATACCGTCAATCACATCGCCGTTGAGCTTGCCCTCCTGATCCAGCTCCCGGAGCTTTTTCGCCTGGGCCACCGAGGAGGACGCCTGCTCCCCGTCAATGGAAACGGCGATCAGCCTCTGGTTTTTGGGCTTGATATAGGAAAGCTCCACGGCAGGCATAAAGCCCATCTTTTTATCGTCCACCTTGTCCAACAGTTCCGGCACAAGGGAATTGAGCCGCAGATAGCGCATGACTTTTTTATAGTTCATGTCGTGGGCCTCGCCCACGATCTCCACGGAACGCTTGCCAATGTCGCCCTCGGCCACATTTTTCAGCCGCCCGCCCTGGTGCTTGATGTCCTCCACTTCCAAATCCAGCAGGGCGGCCAGCTCGCTGGGGAGCGTCTGATCCCTCTGCTTGTTGCTGTCCTTCATGGCCTGGACAGCCTCGTGGTCGCTCATATCCCGGACGATAAAGGGCATTTCAGATAGCCCGGCCAGTTCACTGCCCCGGCAGCGGCGGTGGCCCGCCACAATCTCATAGCCGTTTCCGTCCTTTTCCGGGCGGGCAAGGCCCGGCACCATCACGCCGTTTGCCTTAATGGATGCCACTGTCTCCTGCATTTTGGCATCGTCCCGCACCTTGAACGGATGGGGCCGGAATGTATGGAACGGATGCATCTCGGAAAGTTTCAGATACATGAGCTTGCCTTCCTCCACCGGGCGGGGAGGGGTGGCTGGCCCGGGCGGAGCCTGCTCCGGGGCGGCGGCCTCCTTTTCGGGAGCCGTTTTCCCAGCCTTTGGGGGCGTTTGGGCGTCCGGGGCTTTCCCGTCACTTCGGGACACTTTGTCTCGCTTGGACGGCTGGGCCTCGCCGGGGGCCGCCTTGTCAGCCTTGGGCGGGCGGCCCTTGCGGGGCTTTGCCGCCTCCTTGCCAGCGGGCTCCGCTTTATCCTCCTTCGGGGAACGGCCACGGCGGGGCTTTTTCTGTTCGCCAGCGGTGGGCTGTTCCGCCTCACCGGGAGCCTGCTCCTTTGCGGGGGCATCCCCGGCTTTCTCTACCTCGGCCCGGCCTGTTCCTGCTGGGGTGTGGGAGCGGCGGCCTGTTCGGGAGCCGGGGCCTGGGGCTGGCCAGCCGTTACAGACTCGGGAGCCTCCGGGATTTTTTTCTCACCGGGGCCCGTGTTCAGTTTTTCATCTGCCATTCATTAACCTCCTTTTCGTTAAAGTTGCACAAATTTCAGACTTAAATTTCTGTAATTATTTTTGCCTCCTTCCCGTCTACCCACGCAAAAAAGCCGCCCGGTTTTGATGGCCGGACGGCCTTTCAGCGTAATGTGATAGATCAAATATTATTTTTGTTGTTGGTAGGCTCCGAAAAGCCTTGTATTTGCGGTTTTCCTAATTTATATGGCCCTTATGCCCCATCTGTGGTAATAAAACACGGTTAAAAGTACGAGAAGATACGGTACTTGAACGATTTCCACTATTTTGCCCGAAATGCAAGCATGAAACACTAATCAATGTAAAACACCTAAATATATCAGTTATTAAAGAGCCAGACGCACAGACGCAGAGCCGATAGCACGCTTGAAATATAGCGGCTATCGGCTTTTTCTTTTTAGACGGAGGTTTTATTATGTTACTTGCCATTATACAAGCATTATCAAACTCGTTAAAAAAAGCCTAACCAACACAACGGAAATTTCTGCCCATGAATATGAACTATCAGTACATCACACATACTTTTATAAATCACATTATTCAAACGCCTATGTAGCTCTGTGCTGCATGGGCGTTTGTTGTAGTAGCCCCCCTACTGGGAAGAGAGGGGGGGATGAAACAATGAAGTATTCTGAACAATTCATGGAGTGTGTCGAATATTCTTTTGCTGCTTTTTGTAAGATTGTTCTCCGTAATGCGGCAATCAGTGCATACCGCGATTTGGGACGGAAACAGAAGCACGAAGTATCACTTGACTATCTGATGTCCGAAACGTCCTTTGAACCGTTTACAACAGATAATTACTTTGAGCAGTATAACAAGCCAACTGTCTTTGTCGTGAAAGGGCAGGAGATTATTGTTGCAAGTGAATGGTTAGCAAATGTTCTTTCCAAACTTCCAGAACAGCGGCGTACTGTCTTGCTGATGTATTTCTTTCTGGGCTATACCGATACAAAAATCGGGAATGAATATGGACGTTCCAGAAGTACAGCGAATTACTGGAAGCACGCAGCATTGAATCAGTTAAGAAAGGAATGGTTAAAGTCAAAAGATGAGGAACAAAAAATTGGTACCCTTTGAAGTCATTGAAAAAGCGATTGCCGGAAAGCCAGAAGCGATTGAACTTGTTTTACAGCATTACAGTCCACGCATTAAGTATCTGTCAAAATACCGGGGACATATCAACGACGATATTCAAGAACGTTTGAAAACACAGCTTATCAAAGCTATCCTGCAATTCCGTTTTGACAGGTAACGAGTAGCAAAGCCAGAGAAAGCCGTCAAGGATAAACTTCGCGCTTCGCGTCCTTGACGGTTTTCCCTGTCCTTGCTATGGGGTAATCAAGAGCGCAATCGGATAGACCGCTTGCGCTCTCAATTCATTGTTGTATGTTCGCATTTAGAGATAAAAATCCCTTGATTTTATGCGGCTTTCAGAGCGCATTTAAGGCAAGTTAAGGGTTTTATACCTTTATCGTCAAAATCGCGTTTCTACTGCGTAACAGGCAGAAAAAAGACGGGTAAAAAGCAATCGCTTCTCACTCGTCTTTTCCTGCACCCTGTATGACAGCTACCCTATTTCAGTTTGTTGATTGATACTGTTTTATGAGTAGCTACCATAACATAGCCTTCTTTTGTAATATCATTAATTGATGATACGCCTCTATATAACTCTTCTGGATATTTTTCTGTCATTAGCCCCTCTCACTTCATGCACGAATCATCATGACAACATAATCTACAATGGCTCTTGCCAATGTTTGATATTGTTTTGGATCCATCGCTTTAAAATCATTTGAATATGATCCTGCCTCTGGATTGCTACTAATAATGCCATAAAAATTACCTTCATCAGTATCAAATGAGAAATAGACTCTAAAATAATTATAAATCCAATCAAGCACTAATCCCGAAATTCATTAAAAATATTCGCATCTGCTGAAAGATTAGGAGTAAAGAAAACTTTAACATCTCCTCCAACAGTGTTCCCACCCATGCCCAAATCATATGTTCCTTTAAATATTTTTTTCTCCATGTTATGAGAAAAATCATTAAAATAGTATCCTTTATTAACTATTGTTTTTCTTTTCATATCTCTATCGGCTCCATAGCTATACTTAATTCTTCTGTAATTGCTTTACCAATAAAATTACTCGAATTTATATGAAGTATATTTGCCATATCCATTAGCTCTTCTTTTTTGGTCATTTCTGATGTAAAATAATCACAATCTATCAATAATGAAAGTTCTGGATTATCATTTACATGAACCAATTCAAAATGTGTTTTTGTAAAAGATTTCCCATCTGCATTTTTATACTCTGCTTCGGAAACAAAAGACTGAACACCATCTTCAATTTCAGGTGTCACAATTCCTAACACATGCGGTTGAATTAACTCACTCCATTTTTTATCTTTTAACCCAAGGTTCCCTCTTGTAATAGCATCAACATAGCGCAAACCAACTCTGGTATAAAAAGCTGGCCTATACTCTTCTTCAAACAACGGAACGACAAATTCTATATGTCTAGTAAAGTCTTCCCATTGTGTATAACCCATAAGAGAGTCATTTAAGACTCCCTATGCATTGGACTATCTATTTCCCGACAGCCCCACACCACAAGAAAAAAGCGTGCAAAAAGCAATCGCTTCTTACCCGCCTTTTTTATCCCCTGTATAGCTGCTACAAACTTGCTGCCTGTGCAATTTTATGATTGCCAGACCGCCCGTTGCCGGATATGAATGTAGGAACGCCGCATATAGGGCAACTGCCGTCTTCTTTGATCATGGAGCCGCAAAATGAACAATACTTATCTTCTAATTCTGACGTCTCGCCAACTTCATCCTCCGCAAAGTGCATTTTTTCTATAACCTCGTTGGAATCCGCTTCTAACCTCGCCACGGCTTTGCTTATCTCATCAGCAAAACTCTTTTCCGCCACACTCTTTTCTATTCCCCGCACTCCATACCCGGCAAGATGCCCTGCCGCTCCTATTCCATTAATAATCATTTCCTTTATCCCTCCATTATTTTAGTATCACGGCTCCTCTGTCAGTCAGAGCCGCCTCTGCTCTCTCCATATAAGTCCGAGCAATTTATTCCCGCAAGCAACGAGCCAAACGGGCATACTTGCATGCACATCTGGCGACTGCCGCGAGGGTCAAAGACCCTCTTACCTTTATACCGCAGCCTTCAACCATCGCACTGTCACACCAAATATATCTTCGCATAAACCTTCGCTATCTTCTACTAACAATCTCTGAAATAAATTGGTATGCAAATTCAATTCCATTACAAGTCAAGTTTTCACACATATGCGGCGGATCATTTTCTGAAAATCCCGCCGGTCGTAGTTCAAAGCATCTTAATGAACCGAAATTTTTTTCGAAGGCAGACGCAAAGTTATAGCATGCCGATACAATTTCATCTTCTGTTTTCCCCATCATATGAAGATAAATTCCTATGAACATAAGCGAGCCTTCAACTAAGCCGCACTGCGCCCTATAACCGCCGGCGCCATGCAAGCCAACCGCAGACCAGAATGTTTGTTGCTCAATAGCTGCTTCAAATAATTCACTCAAACAGATGAGCGCTGTCCTTGCACAATTAATATCATCATTCCAGTACAGTTCGTGTACCCGGTTCTTTATACGTTCTCTCATAAATATTGTCTCCTGTTCCCCGATCCCCTGTTTTGGAATAGTCGCTTCCTGACAATCCCATCCTAATTAGTGCCTGCTGATTAAGTCACCATTACCAACTTCCCCGAAATCTCTTCGGGGAAGCCTTCTAAGAGACTCAACAGGGCGCAGAGAATCCTCCTCTGCATTTTGAAGAGGTTCGCTGTAAGTACCGATAACGCTATTGAGGTGAGTTGTGTTTCCTCCAGTTTGGTTACTATTAATCCTAATCCATAACTATGTTTTT
>Ga0209694_1002542_pt1 | contig 14664 bp, 13 predicted proteins | sample GluameincwithD2O_FD_187499 | JGI IMG/M metagenome (GOLD analysis project Ga0209694, IMG submission 187499) | Mouse cecum microbial communities from Vienna, Austria - Glucosamine amended microcosms incubated with D2O (SPAdes) (version 2) | ecosystem: Host-associated > Mammals > Digestive system >...
TATGCTAAATGAAGCATTATTGAATGACAATAGACCCGTGAGTGAAAACACTAAAATAGCGGATTTTATCTATTTCTCAAATGAGAAATCAATCCCTTATGATAAGTGTGTAGGGATAGCGAGACATTTAGTGGAGGGCGGTTATGGAAGTATTAAACGATTTGCGAAACAACTTTTGGAACGTCCTCTCGATGTCGTAGTTGAATTATTAGAGGAGGCAGCAAAGTGAGTAAAAAAGAATTGGATATTTTAGATATTCTTCCCCCAGAAGCCTTCGCCGCTATCGATGAGTTGGGCTATAACTTTCTCAAAGAGCAAGGTTATGATACCGAAGGGGCGGCGGATTCCGAAGAGAAGAGGAAGGAAATCAAGAAGGCACTTGCAAAGGACGGAAAGAATCTGTTCTATCGTGGAGCGGTAGACCCGGAGACAAAGGCTATTCTCGTATGGTACGAGATAGAGGTCAAGGGAAAATGTGTGGCGAAGAGTATGGGGATTAAGTTCCTCCCGAAGCCGAAGGAGGAGGGCGGTGGTTGATATAGAGATTATCAAAAGAGACCTTCGTCAACTCCGCAAGGTAACGCACTCCATAGAAGCCTTTATGACGATGAAGGATAAGCACGAGAAGAGATTGGAATATCTCTCTGGACTTCCTCCTTCCAAAGAGGTTGACGAAGAGAAGAAGCGAATCGAGGAACTTCTCAAACGGATTGACATTCAAGGCTACATAGCGAGGGCAACCGCACTCGAAGAGAAGTATATGGCGGCTATCGATAAGTTAGACCCTCTCGATAAGAAAATAATCATTGACGGATATATCAATGGAAAGGCTTATTATAAAATCGGTTGGGATATAGGATTCTCTACGCAAGGAGTCCAAAATCGCATAACAATCATAATCAAAAAAATCGCTTCTTTATTATAAATTCAATAGCAACCTACTCCGAAACTCTATTGCCCGGAGTAGGTTTTTTTATGGGATAATGTATCGTGAGGAGGAGAAAGGGGTAATTAAGGCTTGCTCCCTTTGCCGAGAACGCTCTATCAACGGAGAGCGAACTTGCCTCCTCAATATAGCGGAGTAGAGAAGAAGTATCTCGCTTGTCTCATACACAAGAGGTCGGCGGTGCGAATCCGTCCTCCGCAACCATAGAGGAGTAGCCAAGCGGTAAGGCAAGAGACTTTGACTCTCTTATGCGAATGTTCGATTCATTCCTCCTCTGCCAAGGATTATGGAGGTAGAGATGACGAGATTCCCCCGTATAAACTTGATAATCTCTATCTCCGTGATAATCCTCTTAATGATTTTATAAGGAGATTTGCTATGAGCGAAATCAAAGAGTTGGATTTGAGAATCCAAAGAGAGGACAATCTCAATGTGGTGGAGTATGAAGATACTCCCGGACCGGGCAACGGAAGGCACACCTACGAGGTCAAGAGAGCCGATACCGGCGAAAGCCTTGCGAAGATTCAGTTCCAATGCGGAGCGAGAAAAGAAGAGGGAAGCACTCCCGGCGTTTTGGAGGGCGATTTGCTTGAAATCGTAAGACACCGCCTTCAATGCTTCCAGAAGGGGGAGTTCGCAACGAGAGAGAACGCTTGCGCCCTCACGCATATCGAGGAAGCCCTTATGTGGCTTAACAAACGCAAAGAGGACAGAAAGGCGAGAAATGTCCTCGGCACAAATAAGCAATAAAATCGAGAGGGGCGGAAAAGCCTCTCTATATGGGGTGGTAGCCTAATGGTAGGGCTTGTAGACTCGAAGGTGTATATTCTACCGAAACGACCTTGATGAATGTTCGACTCATTCCCACTCCACCAAAACCCATAAGAATCCGCTATAAGCCTTCGCTCCCATAGAAGAGAGAGAAAGGGAGACGAAGAGGCGGTTGTGAAAAACTTCGGAGAGTTGATAAGTAGCGTAAAAAGGTTGTAATTCTCCCTTATAAGACTTTTCAAGGAGGTGAGCGAATGGCGAAAGGTCAAAAATACAACGATGACATAAGAGAGAAGGCTATCGCTCTCCTCACGGTCAATAATAGTGTCTCCTTTGTGGCGAGAGAGTTAGGACTCCCTCGCTCTACTGTTAAGAGTTGGAAGGAAGCCTTCGATAAGGAAGCGGAGGAGAGTGGCGAAGATAATATCGCCAAACTTCGCCAAAAAAAGAAAGAGGACTTCATCAATGACGCTTGGAGACTCATCGACCTCTCCAAAAGCGTCCTCGAAAAGAGACTCACGAGGGCGAAGGATAACGAGGAAGCCCTTGATGAACTCGTGGAGGAAATTTGTCAATTAGACTACAAGACCCTTACGAGCCAACAAAGGCAAGCCCTTTATATGAAACTCGCCAAGATTAAGGTGGAGGACGTCAAGAGTCTCGCAACCGTCCTCGGAACGCTCTACGACAAACAAGCCCTCGCCAACAAAGAGGCTACGGCGATTGTGGAAGGGTCTATCACCGTGAAGAAGTTTGAGGATTTCTAATGTTGACGGTATCGGATATAATCGCAAAGCGGAAGCGGATATGGGAAGAGAGGCACGATATAGACTATGACCGGGAACTCGTGAGAGCCTCGGCTATTCGGATTCTATCGGACAATAGCCTTGTGAAAGAGGTACAAGCGAAACCCTATCTTCTCATCGAGGTTGCCTTCTACATAGTCGATAAGAAGAAAAAGACCGTTCCTTTCTTCCTTAACGAAGTACAAAGAGACTTCATCTCCAAGTTTGAGGAATGGGGAACGAAGAAGCCCTACTTCATCTTGAAGGGAAGGCAACAAGGCTTCACAAGCCTCATCACGGCAATGCAACTCGCCTTTGCGATAGTGCAAAAGAACTTCTCTGGCTTCACACTTGCCGATAGCGGAGACAATACGAGGGCGATATTCAACGACAAGGCGAGGGTGGTATATAACCGCCTCCCGGAAGAGTTAAAGCCCACGGAGAAGTTCAACTCGGTCAACGAACTCTTCTTCGATAAACTCAATTCATCGTGGCGTATCGCAACCGCTTCCGACCAAGTAGGACGCTCACGCACCTTGAACTTCGTCCACTTCTCCGAGGTAGCCTTTTATGAGTGTAGTCTTGCCAACCTCCAAAAGTCAATAGGCGAGGCAATGACCGAGGACGCCTTCCGGGTGTACGAGACAACGGCAAACGGCTTCAACGAAGCGAAAGACCTTTGGGATTCCGAATCGTGCAACAACCTCTTCTATGAGTGGTGGAGGACTTCGGAATATCGAAGCACCGAATATCAATACCTCGAAACGAAAGACCCTTGGCTTTTGGAGAGGATAGAGGTATTAAAGGCGAAGGGGCTTGATAAGGAACAAATCACTTGGTATTGCAAGAAGTATGACTCCTATCTCGATAAGAACACTATCAAGCAAGAATATCCTATAACGCCCACGGAAGCCTTTGTTTCGTCCGGTGATTGTGTCTTTGACAAGGAGGCACTCAACAACCAATTAGCGAGAGTAAGCACCTTGCAAGCCGTTAAGAAAGGCTATTTCAAGTATGACAAGGTAGCAACTCCGATACAAGATTCCAAGGGTGATATAGTCGATACCGAATGGCACTTGAAGAATGTAGAGTTCGTAGAGAGCCGAGACGGATATATCACGATTCACGAAGAGCCGAGGGTCAAAAAGAATGGCGAAGGAGTGATTGTCTCCAAATGCCCTTATGTCCTCGGAGGCGATACCGCTGGGAGTGGAGAGGACTACTACACGGGCAAGGCAATCGACAACACCAACGGAAAGACCGTTGCAACTCTTCGGAAGCAACTCATAGACGAGGACTTGTACGCTGAACAAATGATTTGCCTCGCTATGTACTACAACAACGCACTCATCGGTATAGAGACGAATTATAGCCGATACCCGACAAGGGTGATTCAAAAATTCGGCTACACGAATCTCTATATGCGTGAGAGGGTGGATAAAATCTCCGACAAGGTTGAGACCGTTCCGGGATTTGAGACCACCAAAAAAACCAAGCCTATTATCATCGGAGAACTTGTCCTCCTTATGAGACAAGACCCTACGATTGAGGTAGACGTTGAGACGCTTAAAGAGATGACTACCTTCGTCAAGAAAGAGAATGGCAAAATGGAAGCCATTGAGGGCACTCACGATGACTTGGTAATGGCGAAGGCTATTGCACACTTTATCTCCTCGCAACAATCTAACCTATGGATTGAAGCGGAAGTGGAGGAAGATGACTTCATCGAAGAGAACTTCACGAGCGAGAGCGATGAAGGGAATGGATTTATGAATTGGGAGGACTTCTAATGTTCGGATTTAAGAAACGAATGAAAGCACTTGAAGAGAAGTGCGCCGCCTTTGAAAAGGAAATAAGCGAACTCAAAGATTGCGTAAAGGACTTGAAAACCATATCGGCAAGGACTTCGCAAGAGGACGCACCGGTCTCTCCCTCTCAAATTCTCGATGAGTGGCTAAACGGAGCAAAGGAGGAAGAGAATGGCTAATCCAAACACACAAGCAACCGAAGCGAGGGGAAGCGTTTCGGAGGTTACGGCTCTTTGGGAAGATTATGAGAACGGATTGACCTATCAGCAAAGTAGCGGTCTCGCCAAAAACCTTCCGACCTTCGTCAACTTCTACGAAGGAAAGCAATGGGCAGCGCCCACGAAGAATACCAAAAATCTTCCTCGCCCGGTAGTCAATATTATCAAAATGATTTGCCGGAACAAGAAGAGTGCAATCCTCGCTACGCCCGTCAAAATCATCTACAAAGCCGAAGATGAAATGGCAGACGTGGAGAAGTTCAACAACTTCGCCGCCTATATCCAAAAGGAAATCGGGCAAGAAGCCCTCGATAAGAAGGCGATTGATGACGGAGTAAAGAAAGGCTCGTACTTCTATCACTACTATTGGGATTCCGAGGCGAAAGGCAAGAACGGAATCAAGGAAGGCGGTTTGAGGTGCGAGATTATCGACCCACTCAATATCTTCTTCTCGAATCCTACTGAACTCGATGAGCAAAAACAAAAGTGGATTCTCATTGCCTCTCGTGAGGACGTGGAGAGCGTGAGGGCAAAATGCGACAAGGGGATTGACCCGGAAGAGATTGTCTCCGATGAGCCGGATAGCAAATACGGGGTAATCGAGCAAGAGGGAAATAAACTCTGCACGGTGCTTACAAGATACTTCCGAAAAGACGGAGAAGTTTATTGCGAGAAGGCAACGAGGACGATAGTCATAAATAAGCCGTTCCCTCTCGCTCCCGACCTCGAAGCCGCCGCAAAGGAACTCGGATTCGAGGAGGACGCTCCCAACAATAGCCTCCCGGACAATGGAGAAGGCGAAGAATTGACTCACGAAGGGGTAAAGGCTTCGCTCTATCCGATAGTCGTAGGGAACTACGAAATCCGAGAGAAGTCCATTTATGGGCTTGGGGAAGTGGAGGGAATCATTCCCAACCAAAAGGCAATAAACTTCAACCTTGCAATGAGTCTCTTGAACGCACAAGAGGTCGCTTGGGGCAAGTATATCGTTCACCCCAACGCTCTCAAAGGTCAAGTGATAAATAACGAGCCGGGTCAAGTCCTCGTTGATTATTCGCTTACCGGTAACGGAATCCGCAAGATGACCGAACAAGCAATGCAATCGCAACCGCTTCAACTCATCGATACCTTAACTCAATTAACGAGAGTAATGACCGGCTCTACCGAGGTTATGACCGGCGAGACTCTTGGGGCGAGTATGTCCGGTGCCGCCATTGCTCAACTTCAATCCCAAGCCCAACAACCGGTAGAGGAACTCAAAGACGCCTTTTGGCTTGTGAAGGAAAAGCAAGGGAAAATCCTTGCACAATTCTTCAAACTGTACTACACGGAGAAAGAGTTTACATACGAGCAAAACGCTCCCAAGGTTGACTCGCAAGGGCAACCGATTCTCGATAGTACGGGCAAGCCCCAAGAGGAAGAGGTTGAATTGACGGACGTATTCAATAGCGCCGATTATCAATCCATTGACTTCGAGGTGGTGGTAGAGACAACCGCCGGAACGAAGTCGAGTGCGGCTGGCGATATAAATGCTCTTGATACGCTTCTCGGTAAAGGTCTAATCTCGATGAAAACCTACTTGAAGGCATATCCGAAGGACGCTCTCTCCAACCGCACGGAGATTCTCAAAGGAATTGAAGAGGACGAGCAAAGTCAAGTACAACAACTCACTCAACAAGTGCAACAATTAGGCGAACAATTAGCGGAATCGTCCAAGGTGATTCAACAGCAAAAGGAGACGGTAGACAAGGTAGTTTCTCTCATTCAAGAGAATAACCACCTCAAAACGCTTCTCGCCAATCTCTATGTAGAATCCAAGGCGAAGTTAAGCCAAGCGAACGAGCAAATCAACCTCGGCAATCAAGCGATAGCCGAGACAAGGCAAGACGCAACGGACTTTGCAACGGCTCTCGCAAGTCAAGGAGGTATTCAAAATGTTATGCCCTAAATGCAAAACGGCGGCAACGGTCAAGAGAATCGGAGATTTGAAGATTCAAGTGTGCCGGAATAAGAATTGCCCGAATTACGGGAAAGAGGTCAAACGACCTACAAACAAAGATAGCAAATAGGCTTCGACCTATGCTATACAAAAATCTTACGCACGGAATAGCGGAAAAATCCAAAGGAGAAACCTATGCCAGAAGAACTCAAAACAGCGCAAACAAATGAGGAGGAGAACAATCCTTCGGTTGACGGGAACGCTGACGCCAACCAACAAGAATCGGAGAAAGAAAACGAAGTGGAGTTCACCGATACTTCGGAACAAGGTGGAGAGCAGAAGCCTCAACCTCCGAAGAAGGAAGAGCCTCCTCAATCTCGTGAGCAAAACTCCGAAAATGCTCGCCGTAGGCGTGAGGCAGAACGCAAGCAAGAATTAAAAGCGGCGAGAGAGCAAGCCATTATCGAGACCCTCGGAGGCAAGAATCCATTCACGGGCGAAGAGATGAAAGACTCGGCAGACGTGGAAGAATACTTGACGATGAAGGAAATCGAGTCCAAGGGCGGAGACCCTTTGGCAGACTTCTCGAAGTTCCACAAAGCAAAAGAGAAGGAAAGGATTGCCGAACAAACGAAGGAGGAGACCGAAAAGGAATGGTATCGCAAGGACTATGATGACTTTGCCACCAAACACCCGGAGGTCGATATAAACACCCTCCTCAAAGACAAACAATTCCAATCATTCGCAAGCGGAAAAGTGGGAACGCTTCCACTCTCGGAAATCTATGAGGGATTTGTGAGTTTGGTGGCGGAATACGAGAAGAAGGCGAGACAAATTGCAAAACAGACTCTCGCCAACTCAAAGGCTTCACCCGGCGCTCTATCCAGCCCTAACGGAGCGGATAGTGGCTTCTTCACGAAAGAGCAAGTTCAAAAGATGACCCAAGAGGAAGTCTCCAAGAACTATGACAAGATTAGGGCAAGTATGCGAAAGTGGAAATAAACAAAATAAACAAAGAAGGAGGATAATTCTATTATGGCATACCAAAATTTTATTCCTTCCGTATGGTCGGAGGGTATCAACAGAGAACTCGAAAGACTTTGCGTTTTTGCGGAGGATTGCAACCGCAAATATGAAGGCAAGGTCAAAAAGCAAGGCGAATCCGTAACGATTCTCGGCGTAGGCAAGCCTACGATTAAGAGGATTGCAAAGGCAAGCCGCAACAAGGACATCGAAAGCCCGGAGGAAATCGAAGATACGTCCGTGATTATGTATATCAACCAAATCGCCTACTTCAACTATCTCGTAGGAGATATTGACAAGGCGCAAGCGGTTGACGGAATTATGGACGCACTCGAAGCCGAGACGAGTGAGGGGCTTGCAAACGAGGTTGACACCTATATCGCAAGTTTCGCAAAGGATTCGTCCGTTGCTTCGCTTTATACCGCCGCCCCGAAGGTTGTGGCGAAAGAGACCGCCGCCTCCGGCGAAGCATACGTCCTTGACGTGCTTGACCTCGCCATTCAAAAACTCTTCGAGAATGACGTCAAAGAGTCTACGAAAATCGTTGTTACGGTATCTCCGAGATTCTATACGATTCTCAAAAAGGCATATCGCTTCGAGGACACGAACAACAGCGAGATTCTCAAAAACGGCAAGGTGGGTATGTACGGCAAGGTCATCGTCAAAATGTCGAACAACGTCCACAAAACGGATTCGGGCGCTACGGACAACATTATGATTCGTACTCAAAGGGCGATTGCCTTTGCGAAACCTCTCACCCACACCGAGGCATACCGCCCGGAGAAGAAGTTCGCAGACGCCGTGAAGGGCTTTATCTTGTTTGACGCCAAGGTAGTCCGTCCGAAAGAAATCATCAATATCAACGTCAAATACGCATAAGGAGGACAAGGAATATGGAACTTAAAATGAGAAACGAACTCGCAACCGTGGAACTCGAAGCGCTTACCGCCGATACCGAAAAGGCGGTGGAATTTACGGAAAGAGACGATAAAATCGTTCTCGTTGTGGTCGCAACGGCGGCAACTACGCTCACCGTCAAGGCTGGCAACAGTATTCAAGGCGTGGCAGACCTCAACCTCACCGTGCCGGTGGGAACGAGCCTCTTGAAACTCGAAAGCGGCAGATTCAAAAATGTGTCGGGCGAGAACAAGGGAAAAATCGTTGTGGTCTCTCCCGGTACTCCCAAAATCGGCGTTGCGGCGCTCGTATAAAAACACAAGAGCCTATCGTATAGGTAGGCTCTTTATGCAATTAAGAGTATAGGCGGTGCAACTCCGTCAAATTGCTACAAGGAGACGATTATGAAACTTGGAGATATTAAGGTCGAATCGTTGAAGATAATGTTTGTGAGTACACACACGGACTTATCGATTGACGAACTCGATAATGCCCTTCGAGATGAGAATTACGGTAGTTATCTCGTCAATATGCCGGGGGCTATAAATCGGTGCTTCTCGGTCTTGGAAGAGAAAAGAGTGCTTCCTATCAAGGCATACACTTTGAACGCTTCCGAAGGGCTTGCAAGCGATTCATACATTCGCTTTGACCTCGCCACGCTCATAGAGGATTTTTGCGATATTGATAGGCTTGTATGCGAGAGAAGGGAAGAGTACGAGGGAAATGCGGAGTTCCGTATGGAGGGCAATGTGCTTGTGCTTCCGTTGCTCGATGAAGATACAACCTACACGGTTTTATATTATCCCTCGATTCCGAGAGTAACTTCCGAGACCGATGACAATACGGAACTTGACATTCCCGACAAAATAGCAACGCACATTCCATACTTCGTCAAGGGAGACCTTTTCCGAGACGATGAGCCAGACGAAGCCAACGAAGCAAGGAATTGGTTTGAAATGGCAATGGAGCAAGTAATTCAAACGAAACAATCCCATTCGGGGAAAGTATTCACGAAGTTATCCCAAACGGAGATTTAAGATGAGAGCAAGTAGCCATATACAACTCAAAGAAAGAAAGCAACTCACGCTTGAAAATTTCAAGGGTGTGGACTTTTCAAGTTCTCCTTTGAGGGTACACTCGAATAGAGCCTCCAATATGCAAAACTTCATCAACGAATATGGGGTGAATAGGAAGAGGAATGGTTGGAACGAACTCTTCCGAATTGAGGACGAAAACGGCAACGCTCAACCTATCAATGGGATTTTTCAATTTATCAAGGGCAATCGAAAAGATTTGCTCGTTCACGCTGGGAAGAGGATATATAAAATCACGAAGGAAAAAGGCCAATACTCCTATGAGGATATAACGCTTTCATCTACATATTCCCCGGCAAAAGTAGACCCTTCGGTATTGACAAATACGAGAAGCCAAGCCTTCGTCAATCAAGGCAAGTGCTATATTATCGGTTGCGGAGACTATCTGGTTTGGGGGTCGTGGAACGAGGGCGAGACCTACGAACTTCGGAGGGTAGTCAATAACGAGGACACCTACATACCCACTACTACAATCTCTATCGATGATGATTCCGTCTCGGACGATACGAGAGGGAATCTCGATGACGTCAATCTGCTTTCGTCTTTGAGAAAAAATCAACTCCTCGGGAGAGCCTTCAAAGAAGGAGAGACCTCTCTCACTTGGACGCTTGATTCCGGCAAGGTGGACGAAGGAAGCGATTTGCTCATCGTGCTTGAAACAATGGAGGGAGGCTCTTCCGTTACATACACGATAGAAAATAATTCCTCCGATAAAACGAAACTCTTCAAGACAAAGCGAGACGATGAAGGGGTGGTTGCCGAAGAGTGTGGAAGCGTAAACTACGCAACGGGTCAAATTACACTCACGCTTGATTCCACTCCTCAAATGGAAGGCAGAGACAATATAACCGTAACTTTCGAGTGTGCGGTGGAGGGATATGCGGAAAGAATTACTCAATGTCAATTCGGAATTTTATTCGGTGTAGACGGTAACACCGATAGGCTATTTTTGAGCGGCAATCCCAATTATCCAAATATTGACTTCCATTCCGAAATGGACGATTACACCTACTTTGGAGACCTCAACACCGCTTCAATGGGTAGCGATAGTGTGGCGATAGGTGGGTATGCAAGGCTTTCGGATAGTACGCTTGTTATTTACAAGCAAGAGAATAGCCAAGAGGCAAGTATTTTCTATCGGACGGGAACTTATTCCAAGGAATATGACTCCGCCGGGAATATCGATTCGATAAGGGGTATTTTCCCCACTTCCGCCGGTAGCATAGGCGAAGGAATTATGAGTCGTTATGCTTGCGTGAACTTCGGAGGGGATAATATCATTCTTTCCCGAAACGGCGTTTTCGGAATCGTGCTTGCCGAGAATGTGGCAACAACGGAAAGATATGCAAGGGAGCGAAGCCGTTCTATCAACGAAAAACTGACGAGGCACGAAAACCTCTCGGAAGCGGTTGGGATTGTATATAAAAATCGTTATTACCTCTCGCTCGATGACGTTTGCTATATTGCGGATTCTCGATTCAAATATACGAGCGAGGACGATATAGACGGGTCTTACAATTACGAATGGTGGTATTGGACGAATATCCCGGTTAGGGTGTGGGCTATCGTAGACAATGAACTTTGCTTCGGAACGAGAGACGGGCAAGTATGCGTTTTTGATAACGAATACACCGACAGAACTCACCAGACGAGCCAACCGGGAGACCTCTCTTTGGATTTGCTCAATAACCGAATCACCTATAACTCTCACATAAGAGTTGACCTTGCCGAGAACGATATAATCACATTCTCTACGAGTGGGATATATGCTCTCGCATTAAGGGATTTCACGGTCAAGGATAATAAAATCTATGTAACCGAAGAAGAGATAGTCAACCTCACCGAAGGAACGGAGGTCTATGCCGACAATGTGGAAGGGAGCGGATTGAGTCTCAACACAAAATATCTCTTCCACGAGATAGACAAAGGCGCTTGCTGCTTCGGTCTCATCGATGACGAGGGGAATGAGGTGGAGATAAAAGGCGAGGGATTTAGGCTTTGCAAGTATATCTCGCAAAAAACTCTTTACCTCTCGAATATCACCGAATCTACCTTCCAACTCAAAGAGTATAAATCGGGTGAAGTGCTTACCTTAACGAACTACAACGGCTCACTTCCAACCTCTATCACGGCGAAGGTAACACATAGAGAGAATGTGGTTGCCGAGTGGTACACTCCTATCTTCGACCTCGGAACGAATGAGTCGAGCAAGACCCTTTTGAAGATGACAATATCGACCAACCCAGAGATAAACGGAAAACTTTCCTTCGGGTATGAGACGAGAAGCGTAAACAAACTCATCAATGCAAAAGGTATCAATGTTTTCTCATTCGATAACTTCTCATTCGAGAATTTCTCATTCGAGACGGGCTTCGCAAATAGTTATTCCGTGAAGTGCAAGGAGAGGAACTTCAACTTCATCATCTTCCGCTTCGTTTCGGATAACGATAGCGATTGCATAGTGAACACCTTCACCGTGCTATACAAAATCAATAAATCAAATAAAGGAGTGGAATAGCATGGCAAAGATTAAAAAAGTTAGCGCCGAGACCAAGGCGGCGATACGAAGAAAATCCGCCTACACATTGCCGAACAACCCAACGGATTCGGGCTACAAGGCAGACGATATACGAAGAGCCTTTTGGCAACCGATAGTAGATATATCTCAATCGGCAATAGCCGAGGTTGACCGTGTGGTAGAAGAGGTGAACGAAATCCTCGGACAAACCTCAACGGGCTACGATACCATAAGCAGTATAGGCGGCGAGTTCTATCATAGCACAAACGGATTCATCTTCACTTTTGCGGATAACGAGTTCACTATAACGGGCTACGAGGGCAATAGCGACAAGATTGAACTTCCCTCGGAAGTTCTTCTCGAAGGCAACAAATATCCCGTTGTGGCGGTTGCAAGTGGGGCTTTCGTCAATCTTTCTACCGTCCTCATCACAAAGGACTACAACATAGAGGAAGGGGCTTTCCAAGGAAGCACGACCTTCGCCGTTCCCAAGGAACTTCTTGCAAAGTACAAAGACGCTTTAAGCGGCTTCACCGTCTACGGCTATGATACAATCACGAGTAACGCCGAGCGAGTAACGGCTCTCGAAACAAACAAACTCAATAAGGTCGTGGGAGAGAATAAACTCACAAGGGCTTATGTGATAAGTCCTACCGGAGCGCAACTCACAAAGGAAATCACTTCCGAGCCTTCCGAGGGCAAGATAGCCGAATATCGTTCTGGTGGAAGAATGGGGGTAGGGAATCCTACGGCTGACGATGACGCCACTCCGAAAAAGTTGGTGTATGACGAGTTAGCAAAGAGGGCGGCTTATATCGAGTATTCCATAGACCCGACCACTTTCATTATCACGCTTGAACTCAAAAACTTTGAGGGCAAGGTGCTTGACTCAAAAAGCGTTGACCTTCCTCTCGAAACTATGATTATTGGAGCGTGGTACGATGAAGGCACGGTCTATCTCAAAGTCAAAGGCGAAGAAGAGCCTCTTGCGGTGGATATATCCGACCTCATCTCTGGGCTTGTCAATGAGACTACCTTCAACGAGCAAGTGGCGAGAATGGATAGGCGAATCGACCTCACGAATCAAGACGTCTCTTCAATCCGCAACGAGATTGATATTGCCGGGGTATATGGCTTCGGAGCGTTCTACGCACAAGAGGCAGAAGGGGCGAGAAACTTTATCGGTGGAGGCTCTATTGACCGAGCCTTAAAAAAGCGTCCTACGGGCTTGCAAGTCTCTCTCGATGATAATTATATTCTCTCCGTAAAACTCACAAATCCCAAGGGGGAGACGCTTGTAGAGGATTCGGTAGACTTCCCCGTGGAAAGCCTCGTTATGAATGGCTCTTATGATAACGGTGTGCTGACATTGACCCTTAAAAACGGCAACAAAATCCCTATCGATATTACAAGTCTCATAAGCGGTCTTGTGGCAAATAGCAGAAAGATAAACGGAAAACCTTTATCTTCCGATATAACCCTCTCCGCTTCCGATATAGGGGCATACGAAAAGGGAGAGACGGATTCAAAAGTGGCAAAGGTCAAGACCGACCTTCAAGCGGAGATAGAAGAAGCGAAAGCGGTTGGCTATGCTCTGGAATCGGAAAAGACAAGGGGTGTAATCAAGGGAAGTCCTCTTGACAAGCGTCTTGCAAAAATAGAGAAATCATTAAACATTTAATAGGAGGATAAAAAACTATGGTATTGGAAAAAGCAAGAATCTACGGAGTGGACGGGGTAGGACAATCAAGCCCTTCGCTCACGAGAACGGACGCCGCCGAGGGAATGACCTTCACGAAGGGCGCAAGCGAAATCAAAAGCGACTTCGACAAGTGCTTCCCTTGGAGCGATATGCACGAAGTGGTTGACGAGGCTGGCAATGTATTCATCTACATTCCCAAGTTCTATTCCAAAATCACGAAAAACGCAAACGGCACTTACAAACACCAAATATCGGGCTTCCGCTATGAGGGCTTCTCTACGCTTTTCGTGGACGGAAAAGGCAACGAGATTGACTATGTTTTGGTCGGCAAATATGAGGCAAGCGGAAGTTCGACAAAGGCGGAATCGAAGAGCGGAAAGACTTGCCTTGTTAATATCACACTTCCGCAAATGAGAACGGCTTGCAAGGCACAAGGCGAGGGGTATCAACAATATGACTTCCTCATTGACGCTATCATCAAAGAATTGTTCCTCATTGAGTTTGCGACTACGAATAGTCAATCCATTATGAGAGGCTGGACGGACGGAAACTCGGCGGCGCTTCAAACGGGGCATACCGACAATGTAAAGACTCCCTCCGGGTCTTGGAACACAAATCACGAAGAGGGCGATACCGCTTGCAACACGGACGGACACCACGCTTGCAAGTATAGAGGAATTGAAAATCCTTGGGGTAATGTGTGGAAGTGGGTTGACGGTATAACCTTTTCGGGGAATAAAGTCTATATTTGCCTTGACCCTACGAAGTATAAGAGCGAGGACACGAATCCTCCGTATGTCTATATGGGCGATAGAAATACGGGAAGCGGCTATATAAAGAAGGTTGAGCAATTCGATAAATTCCCTTTGCTCGGTTACGCAACGGAACTCGGCGGCGGCGAAAGTATTCACTATTGCGACTATTATTGGTCGGGTGGTACTGTGCTGGGTGTCGGTGGGGCTT
>Ga0209694_1002545_pt1 | contig 14656 bp, 12 predicted proteins | sample GluameincwithD2O_FD_187499 | JGI IMG/M metagenome (GOLD analysis project Ga0209694, IMG submission 187499) | Mouse cecum microbial communities from Vienna, Austria - Glucosamine amended microcosms incubated with D2O (SPAdes) (version 2) | ecosystem: Host-associated > Mammals > Digestive system >...
TTAGAGGCTTTACACAAGACCAATCTGCAGAAGAAATTAAAAGCCAGGCACCCCATGCAGGTGCCCGGCTATAGATAAAGCCTGTTTATGGGCAAATCTTATAGTCTAATCGACTGGGAAAGTTGTAATTAAATAAAGCAAGTAATGGTTTGTAATCAGAAATAAAAAAAAGGCGAACCACCGATTTCAGGTGATTCGCTGAGAGTAAAATCTGTAAGTCAAATAAATCAGAGATTTCTATGGATATTTAGTTATCGAATGGGATGACGAAATCTTTCTTGAATGGGTAAACGACTAAAGTTTTTCCATCCAGATCTTCTTTTTTCATATCAACGGCATAGATCGTTGGGTTATAGTAAGTGGAATGATACCAGACACCTGTCTTTGTATCTCCGCCTGCTGTATACAGTGTAATTTCATATTCGCCAGGTTTGACTTCATCTTCGCCGGATACCTGTTGAACGTTTGAAAGAATGTGGAAGAATTCAGCGACATTCTTTAGCGGCTCATCGGCTGATTTGGAATTTCTTAGAGTAAACACAGCACGAACAAAGCGGCTGATTGAATCGACACCGCCAGGAAGTCCAATTGATCCTATTCCACGGGAATACTCAACCAGTCCATCTTTATCGTCGGCAAAACGCACTGGAACAAGATCACCTGAAAGATTGATGTAATAACTCATATTCCAGAGCATGTAATCAAAGGTTGGTGGGTTAGTCAGACAGTTAAATGGATTATCGTAGACTTTAAGTCCTTTTTCTTTTGTGGTTTCGATTACGATTGATTCTTTTTCATCAGAAATAATCCAATGCAAAGCCTGAGGAGGCAGAGATTCGGAAAATCCGGTGTTATCGATATTGATATTTTCCAGAAGCTTTCTTGATTCTTCTACAGACTCACATTGACTCAGGATATAGGGAATAAATTCAAAGGAAGCTACATTATCTTTTCCTTCTGTTACCGGAGGGTAATAGCCAAATTTAAAGAATGCCAGACCAGCCATACCTAATCCTTTTTCATTCATGGCTTCGAAATACAGAGGTGTATTATCGATGACCATACCGGTACCGATCAAAGCATAATGTTCTTTAATATGAGGCATGTTTCTTAATTCAAATTCATAGTTTCTAGGAGTTATAACTGTGGAAACTGGATATTCCATTTCAAGGTCAAGGTTTCTACCGAAGAAATGGGAGCTTCCGTTTTTATAACTGATCGCTGTACACATCGAGCAGTCCTCTCTTTCTTATTTATTTCTTTAATCATAGTATTCTTGAAAATTGATAACGATTGTTTTGACCGTCGTTCAATACCTCATCTTAACAAGATGGCTCAACAACCATTATCATTTGTTAGCCAATGAAAATAATCTAACTTGCAATAAAGAACTGAATCAGAGGCCTATGAAGATCTTATGAGATAAAGTACAAGTCTACAGCAAAAAAGATACTGTAAAAGAAAGCTGTTCAATAGTTTATAATTAGTCCACACATGATCAGTTTGCCCGAAAAATTCAGATGGTTTTTGCCAGAATCAATCGAACCTTGCACTTGAAATTGGGCCTGTGGTATAATCGCAAAGGTGTAACGTGAGGAGGATTGACTGTGAGAGACCGCATTGTATTTAAATGCTCTGTTTGTGGTGACGAAAACTATATCGGTACCCGCAATAAAAAGAAACATCCTGAAAAAATGGTAATCAAGAAATACTGCCCAAAATGCAACAAACAGACTGAACACAAGGAAAAGCGCTAGTCGAATTTCCTCAATCGATCTGTATAAATATTGTATTGAGTTTATATTTCTTAAATCCTGTTTGGATAAACCAGAAATTCAACGGATATGGCGCCTGCTGTATCCTTTTTTTATTTTTCTTCTGTCTTTGCAACGATTCTGCGATTTTGAAATCAGCTCATAACTCGAAGAATGGATTTGGTTGAGGTCTGAAAAAAACACTCTTCTTTTGGTATTGGTATACTTTAAGTGAGGTGATAAGAATGCAGGTAATCTGTCAACCCGTTGGTCCAGTAGAGGCCAACTGCTATATCGTTCTTGAAAATAATAAAGCGCTGGTTATTGATCCAGGTGCTGATGGCAAGAATTTAATTGAAATGATTAAAGCCCTGAACGCTGAAGTGCAGGCAGTCGTGCTGACCCATGCGCATTTTGATCATATGGGCGCCGTGGATGATCTGATTGATGAATTCAAGGTGGATGTTTACATGAATCCAGCTGAATTTGATTTTTTGAGCCAACCAGCAAAGAATTCTTCATCCGCTTTCTTTGGAATGCCGCATGTAAAACTGAATGCCAAGCCTCTTCCCTTAAAAGAAGGAGAACAGAAGATTGGTGATTTTACTCTCACTGCTTACAGTGCTCCAGGACATTCCATTGGTAGCACCATTCTGAAAATCCAGGATTGTCTGTTTACTGGAGATGTATTATTCAACCAGTCTATCGGAAGAACCGATCTGGCTACCGGCAATGCCGACCAGATGAAAGAATCACTGGAATTCCTGAGAAATCTTCCAGGAAATTATGAAGTCTATCCAGGTCATGGTCCTGCCACAACGCTGGATCAGGAAAGAAAGAATAATCCTTATCTGATTTTTCCAAACATGATTTAAATCCAAAAAAAAGACTCAATGAATCAAGCAGAGCCAGGGAATTGTTTTCTTTCCCTCTCTGATTTTCATTGAGTCTTTTTCCTCTTTTTGCTTTTTGATTAATTTAGGATTATCTAATTTTCCCGGAATTCTGAAGCGGTTATATGTTATATAATGCAGACTATTTCGTTTGAATCGTATAGAAATCAATATCTGCCTTACAGCTGCCGATGGTTTCGATCTCAATTTCGTCGGCAAAAATTGGCGTCGTAATCGCATTGCTCATCACCATTTCTCCATCATTGATGAAGATTTCAATGGAGAAGCGATCAATCAGAACCCGTATTTCTTGAATTCCGCCTTCAGGAGCTTTGGCTCTGCGGATTGCATTGGAATCACTTGTCATTCCTGACCAGGTTCGATCAAATTCAAGCAGGTTCTGGTGAGTGTACCAGGTCAGCGTACTTTCGAATTCTTCTTTTTCACTTTTGGCCAGCCCCAAAATCAGAGCCGAGAGATTCTGAGTCTCCTTAAAGCGAATGATCAGTTCAGAGCATCGGCCAGCGATCTTTTCATTTTTGAATGTTCCATCAATTTTGATATCCGAGAGATGAACTGGGTTGATTCGATTCTCTTCCAGTTCGCGAACCGGTTTTTGCATCAGTTTTCCCTCCTGCATCCAGATTTCTCTGGGGAAGGTCATCTGACCTGCAAAATCGAAATCCTTTTTAAAGATTGGATTATCCCAGCTCGCCATCCATGCAATCATCACTCTTCGTCCATCGGGTAATAAGACACTTTGCGGGGCATAGAAATCCAGACCATAGTCCAGTGAATGGGCAGTGAAGTCCTTAAATTGATGGTTTTCAAAAGGGCCGGTTAGCCAGACCGAGTTGTGACCATTATGAAATTCAAGCCCTTTTGCCCGCATATCCTGTGGAGAGAACATTAGGATCGGTGTTCCGTCCAGCTCAAAGAAATCCGGGCATTCCCACATTGAACCAAAGGTTCCTTTCGAGTGAGCCATAACATTTTCAAACTTCCAGTTCATCAGATCATCCGATGAAAACAAAATAGCCTGTCCCTGTCCTTTTTCATCCAATGAGCCGCAGACCACAAAATATCGATCTCCTTCTTTCCACACTTTAGGATCCCGAAAATGAATTTCAGAAAATCCCTGAGGGATTAAGGACGTTGGGATGACAGGATTGTTTTTCAATTTTTCATAATTCTTTCCATCGCCGATTGCCAGACACTGCTGCTGAAATTCGCCGTTTTCATCCTTTCGTACCCCTGTATACATCAGAAAGTGTTTACCGTCTTTTTCAATGGCGCTTCCCGAAAAGACTCCTGCATGATCATAGTCCTGATCTGGTGCCAGAGCACACCCTTCAAGAGTCCAGTCAATAAAGTTTTCAGTCGTCTGATGCAGCCAGTGCATCGGACCCCATTGGTTGTTGTAAGGATGATATTGAGCGAATAAATGAACCTTTCCATCAAAAAAGGAGAAGCCATTTGGATCGTTGATCCAGCCAATAGGAGCTGCGTAGTGAAAAGCAGGCAATTGGTCTTCAGAAAGTTGATGCTCTTTTTCGTATTGTTTAGCTTTTTCAAGTTTTGTCATAGGTCATTCCTTTATTTTTACATCTATTTTGGATTCTGATTCTTTCCTGACTTTTGAATACTTAAATCAGGGATCTGTCTTTTGACGCAACAATTGTATTCGATATCTGCAGCGATTTCTATCAATGGAGAATGTTTCTTTGTGTGAGGCGGAGTTTTTTTAGGAAGCGTATTCAACGAATAAAGAGCAGTATGGTTTAACAAAGTGTATCTTTCCAGATCATCAGTTTGTTTGTTGATATGGATAATATGAGGATTTACGAACCTGATCCGCAAAATCTGCTCTATGTATCCGAGGTATTCGAAGATTGATCCGTTTTCTGATTTTTGGATTTCAGGCGCTGAACAATGAGGATCCGTGCAATCATGGCAAGAATTCCTCCAAAAAGACAAATGATCAGTGCGGAAGAAAATTCACCATGGACGGATTCCACAATCACAACAATTGTAAATAGTGTAAGCAGAAATAATAAGGCGCCTTTGATTCGATCATTCATAAATTGTCCTTTCAAAATGATGCAGCAATCAAGCTAATCTTAAATAATTTGTATCAAATTTCGTTCAACATGAGAAAACCGGTGAATAAGAAAGTAGATCGTTCGCATGAATCTATAAACATTTTGCCATAATCGAATTCCTTCATACAAACCTGACTCGTCCAATCTAAGATCATCGGCTGGAATGAACAGAAATTAAAAATGAAAATTTCAGAAAATATGAAGTTTATAGACTTGCATTCGAACCGATTGATGAAAGGAGAATCCAGCAGCAATGATTTATCAGGATCAAAGAATACAGCTGCTGAAATCAAAGGAATATGGAACAGCTGCTTGGGCTTCTGCTTGACTATGCCTTTGAAAAGAAAGCAAGCGATATTCATATCAGTCATCAGAGTCATCAGGAGGAGTTAGAAATTCTGTTTCGAACAGATGAGGGTTTTCTGGCCTTAAAGCAGGATATTTTTGATCTGAGGGTATTTGAAGTTCTTAAATTCATTTCAGGCATGGACTTGTGCGCTCCTCACAAACCCCAATCTGGATCATTTCGGATTCATTCAGATAAGAGGGAATATACCTGCCGCTTTGCTTACCTGAGCAACCATGATTTGCAGACAGGGGTGATTCGGTTATTAAATGCTGCAAGAGATTTAAAAATTGAAGAACTGTCGAGTAATTCTAAAGCGATCGCTTATCTGCAGCAGATGACGATGCAGGAGCATGGATTAATCATATCTGCAGGTCCTACCGGAAGTGGGAAGACCACAACTCTTCATGCCATTCTTCATGATATGGCCCTAAGAAAGGATCGAAAAATCGTATCTCTGGAAGATCCAATCGAGATCAGGGATTCAAATTACATTCAGATGGAAATTAATGAAGCGCAGGGATTTACCTACGAAAAGGGGATTGAAGAACTGATGCGTCATGATCCAGATGTCATATTCATCGGGGAATGCAGAAGCGCTTTTTCGGCAAAGATGGCTGTTCGGGCAGCACTTACAGGACATCTTGTATTTACAACCCTGCATTCAGGAACAGTCGAAGAAGCCATAAGACGAATGCTTGAATTTGGAGTTGATCCAAAAGATTTATCCACCATTTTGCAGGCTGTGTTTGCCCAGAGATTATACAAGTCGAAAAAAGGACATGAAAAAGATTTGGGAAAGGAATGCGTTTATGAAAGATGGAAACGGGAAGACATTGAAAACTATTTTAAATCAGGAGATACATCTCAAAGACCTGATTCCCTTTTTGAAGAAATCGAGTTTGCGAGTGCAAGCGGATGGATCGAAGCCCCAAAATTTGTCTGACTTTTCGGTATCCATGACCCCGGATGAAATCAGAAACTTTGTTTTAATGAGCCAGAGTGGGCTAAGCTTCAGACAGGCTGCAGTCATATCGTTCAGGAATGCGGATGAGATTTTTGATCTTTTAAAGCAGGGGATACCCCTTGAAAAGGTGTTCACTTATAATCAGAAAAAGAAGTTTTTCAGGCAGTTAGGAGAGCTGCTGAACTTTCTTGAGCTGCCAAAAGCACTCGAGAGAGTTGTGATTTTGGAAAAAGGGAGCAGTCATCTGCTGCATCTATTGTCTTCACAGCTTTCTTACCCGATGTTTTTGATGTTCTTTGCCTGGCTCTTATTGTGGTTCTTTACTCTGAAGATTTTGCCATCACTTAGTATGTATGCGGCAGATTCTGAATTTATTCTGTTATATATACTTCTTGGCCTGTTTACTGTTTTCTGGTTTGGATTGATTGTTCTTGGATTACTCTTTCTAGTTTCAAAGAAACAGAGTTCAGGTATGATTTCCAAAAAGGCTTCACAGATTTTACAAAGATTGTTTAGAAAGTTTAGTTTGATCAGGAAAATCCAGAGTTATTCTCTTTGCGCCTGGTTAGAATGTCTGCTGTCATGTGGTTTATCGACCAGAGAAACCATAGAAAATCTGAAAAAGATGAAAAGTACTGGATTTATTTGCTTTGAAGCCAGGGAATGGAATAGGAAAATGAGAATCGGATATCGTTTTGAAGAAATCCTAAAAGACTGCGAATGGATTGATCCAATCTTTTTAACGTTTCTTGAGGTTGGAATGGAAAGCTCACAGGTTGTTTCTCTGCTTAACTCCTATCGAAAGCAGACCCTGATCCAGATCGAAAAGGAACTGAAGCAATTTTCTGTCTATATCCAGTGCCTGGCTTATGGAAGTGTAGGAATGCTCTGTATCAGTGTCTATCAGGTGATGCTTGCTCCTTTGAATATGCTCAGCACCTTTTAAATGCATCTTTCGCAATCGAATACCTGGATTCAAGAAACCTGCAAAAGAAAGAATAGCAGTTATCGTTTTATGGAACTGGTAAGTGAAATCATGAACTTTTAATTTTGTCGTTTCATTCTCTGTTAAGATGTAATTTAACTCTTTACAATGAACTTCAGAAGAAAGAGAAAAGAGGATATGAGTGGATGGACTCATAGGTGAAGGAGGATGTTCATGACAACTAATGCAGCCGAACAGAGAACATGGCTGTTTGAAAAAGAAAAGATTTCGAAGGCGGTTTTTAAACTGTCCATCCCGACGATCTGTTCTAATCTGGTTATGATTCTGTATTCGCTAGCGGATACATTTTTTGTGGGGATGATTAATTCGCCGGCTCAATCAGCGGCGGTATCAATCATTTCTCCTGTTTTACTTGCTTTTAATGCAATCAACAACTTATTTGGAGTCGGCTCATCATCAATGATGTCCAGGGCTCTGGGAGCTAAAGATTATAAGACACTGCGAAGATCGAGCGCTTTTGGTTTTTATGGCTCCTTAATTTGCGGAGTTATTTTTTCCATGCTGGCAGCCATTTTTTCAGGTCCGCTGCTTCATATGCTTGGAGCCTCTGAGGAAACGATGGAGCCGAGTTCCCGTTATCTGTTATGGGCAGTTATTCTTGGAGCACCATTTGCAATATTGAATGTCGTTATGGGTTACATGGTTCGAGCTGAAGGAAATACTCTGCAGGCTTCGATTGGAACCATGTCAGGCGCTTTTATCAATATTCTGCTGGATCCCTTATTCATTCTTGTCTTTGGAATGAAAGCCGAAGGAGCGGCTCTTGCCACCCTGATTGCGAATATCTGTGCCTGTCTCTATTTCTTCGGCTATCTGTATCTCAAAAGAAAAACAACCTTGGTTTGTATAGATATCAAAGAATTTGGATTTAAAAAGAATATCGTTTCTGGTATTTGCGCAGTCGGAGTTCCAGCCAGCATTCAGAATCTGTTAAATGTTGTTTCGCAGGTATTAATGAACAACATTGCCGCATTCTATGGAACAACCGCAGTTGCTGCATTAGGAATTGCTTTTAGAAGCTCTCAGGTTTTGATGTATGTTGGAATGGGAATATCTCAGGGAGTCATGCCATTAATTGGCTATACTTATGCGGCAAGAATGGTTGATCGAATGAAAAGCTGCATCTTCTATACCATGAAGCTTTCAATCTGTATCATGTTTACACTGACCATATTCTACGAGCTCTTTCCAGCAAAAATCATGGGCGCTTTTATCAGTGATCCAGATACTGTAGCCATCGGAAGTGTGCTGATCCGGGGAATGGCTTTAGCCAATCCATTCCTGGCGATTGACTTTATGAACGTAGGCGTTTTTCAGGCCTGTGGAAAGGGTACTCAATCGCTCATTCTGGCTATCCTGCGTAAAGGTATCTTTGAGATTCCGTTCATGTTCCTGTTTAACGCAGTACTTGGGGTTTATGGAATTGGATTCTCAGCACTCTGTGCCGAAGTTCTAATGACTGCGATCTCGTTATTGATGCTCAGATCCTTGTTGAAAAAAACTATGAAACAGACAAATCCTGCTCAGCTCTAGCTGTTCAGGATTTTTTTATTGTCTCTAAAATGTAGGAACTGTTATCTTTTTGAGGAAAACGCTTGCAAATTCTTGCTGTTTGATATTTGGCTGACATAATTTTTACATTTTTATGTTTTAATATTTCAGGTACATAGAGAAAAGTTGGATCCTGTTTGGATCATTAATTCATGCGGCGAAGAGTATAAACATTGATATTCAGACAGTTGTTCATTATGGATTAGTGCATTTTACAGGAAAGATGAAATTGCCTGGAAGGAGAAATATTTACATTATGGATTTTAATTACTTTGTCTTTCTGGTCGTCATCCTGACCATCAAAAAATATTTGAATCGTCTGGCAAAAAAGAAGAAGAAATATGAAAAGCTGCCCGATGGCGTGATTAAGGCTGCTTACGAATACGCCCCATCGACTAATAAAAAGCTGCTGCGTGAATGCAATATTTATACTCTCGAAAATACGGATACTCGAAAAATGCCAATTATCATTGATATTCACGGCGGCTGCTGGGTTCATGGAGATAAGGATGTCTACGACGAATACAATTCGCACCTCGTTAAGGAAGGGAATGTCGTTAGTTCCTTAACTTACCGGACTGCGGATAAGGCCAGCCTCGGTGATCAGATTCGAGATGTATTTGCCTATCTGAATTTTCTTGAAGAAAATGCGGATGAATTAAAAATATCCCTGGATCAGGTTATGCTGACAGGAGATTCAGCAGGAGCAGAACTGGCTCTGGTTTGTCATTGCATCAATCAGTCTGAAGAGATGCAAAGAGTCTTTAAAGTCAAACCAATTCACTTCGATATTCAGGCCATGGTCCTTACTCATCCGGTCTGCTTCATCGATCAGGCGGGTACTATTCCACAATCTCAGTTTTTATCTAAACATTTTGGTGTTCCGGGCTTACAGAGATTTCTTTATGGAAAGAATTATCATGAATCTGAAGAGTATCAGTATTCAGTCAATCCGACCAAGTTTATCGATGAGAATATGACTTTCCCGCCTATACTGCTTGTGACCAGTGAAGGGGATTCTACATTTAAATATCAGACATTCCTGCTGGCAGATCTGTTCGATTCCTGTAAGATTGATTATCGGATCTATTTTGAGCAATCCAAAGATGCCCCTCACGTTTTCAATATCAGCAAACCTCTGGATCGCTTAGCTCTTAAGTGCAACCAGTATATTAATGATTTCTTTCATACGAGCCTTCTGTCTCAATAAGACGAAGTAAGCTTTATTTTTGGAGTATTGTTTATTCCAAAGATAAAGCCTTTTTTCTTTGATCATCCTTCAAGGCTGAATGGATCAAAAGCGAAATGAAAAGCGCTTTTAGACTTTGCAGATGAATTTTGTTCTCCATCTCGGTCTATGGAAACAATTGGTTTATTATGGAAGGAAAGATTTGTCTGACAGCTTTTCCAATGGAATTCGGTTTTGAATTGTCGATATAAATGAAAAGAGGGGATTTTCATGAAAGTCTCGATTCGAACATCCCAAAAACAGATGTCTGAATCATACTGGATTGCATTTCTGATCACGATATCCGGTGGACTGCAGGATGTTTACAGCTATTTTGTTCGTGGGCATGTTTTTGCAAATGCTCAGACTGGAAACATTATCTTTTTGGCAATGGGAATTGCCGATCGGAATTTAGAACAGATTATCCGTTATCTGATACCACTTGCCTTCTTTATGAGTGGAATTCTGATTGCTCAGCTGATCCGAATGCGCCTGCATCATAAACGTCTGCACTGGAGACAATGGATACTTCTTCTGGAAATCCTGTTATTGGCAGTGGTTCCCTTTATTCAGAGTGATCTGATCGCAAACAGCCTAATTTCCATGTCCTGCGCGATTCAGGTTCAGTCATTTCGAAAAATTCATGGTCATCCTTTTGCTTCAACCATGTGTATAGGAAATATGAGAAATATGATGGACAATCTGGCGATGTTTATTCATACAAAGGATCAGATATATCTGAAATATTCAGCAGGATATCTGCGGATTATTTTTTATTTCATATTAGGATGTCTGCTAGGCGGCCTGCTGATGATTAAAATGGGAATCTATACGATAATGATCAGTGTCCTACTTTTGTTTGCAGCTTTTATCATGATGTTTTATCACTCTGAATCAGAAGAGCTAAAGGAACTGGAAAATGAAAATTCCAATTTCACAAAACACTCCAACGAACAGTAAGTTATGCAAGCTAGGATAGCGGATTTCATTGGAATATCTGCAATGATCAAAAATGCCATTTCTCGAAAGAGAAATGGCATTCGTCATTTTATAAGAGTATTGAGTTTCTATCAGATATCGAATGCTGGATCCTTCTGAATGAAAGCTTAAAGTTCTTATTCAGTTCCATCAAAGCAATAGGTGCAGAGCTGGCATTTATCGAGTCCGATGGACTTGCACATGTCATCGAGTCGATGATAGCGCAGAGATGTAAAGTCGGAACGCTTTCGGATTTCTTCAAGCATATTGGCATAACGTTCAGAATCCGGATTGGCATATTCTGCTAGAATTTCATCCGTTACATTACCGCCTTCAAGATCGTTAATCACACGGCGGGTAATCAGATCCATTTCGGAGTTGGATCTTGAGAAGTTCAGAAATTTGCAGTCAAACATGACTGGCGGACAGGCAGGTCTTACATGAACTTCTTTTGCTCCGGAGTTATACAGAAAATCAGTTGTTTCTCCAAGCTGAGTACCGCGGACGATGGAATCATCGATCAGAAGCAGTTTCTTGTCCTTGATTAATTCCTTAACGGGAATCAGTTTCATCTTCGCAATCTGGTTGCGCTGTGTCTGGTTGGTTGGCATAAATGAGCGTGGCCAGGTAGGGGTGTATTTAATAAATGGTCTTGAGAAAGGGATGCCTGTCGCATTGGCATAACCAATCGCATGAGCAATCCCAGAATCAGGAACCCCGGCGACGCTGTCAACTTCTACGTTGTCTCTTTCGGAAAGGATCTTTCCACAGCGATTTCGCATTTCTTCAACATTGACCCCTTCATAGGTCGAAGTCGGATATCCGTAGTAAACCCAGAGGAATGAACAGATCTTCATATCTTTTTCTGGCTGTTTTAATACAGTGACTTTATCCGGGGTCAGAAGATCGATTTCACCTGGTCCCATATCTCTGAATGGAGTATATCCAAGGTTTAAGAATGAGCTGCTTTCAAATGCGGCGCAGTATCCTTCATCTTTTTCACCCAAAACGATTGGTGTTCGTCCTACTTTATCCCGGCTGGCATAAATACCATCCTTAGACATCAGAAGAATCGACATACTTCCTTCAACCACATCCTGAACGTATTTGAGCCCTTCGACAAAAGAGTCCTTCGTTGAAATCAGAGATCCAACCAGTTCGACGGGATTGATGTCACCATTACTCATTTCATAAAAATAGGACATTCCATGCTCAAAACAAAGATCTTTCAGTTCCTGAAGATTGTTGATTCGACCTACTGTGCATAAAGCAAAACTTCCAAGATGGCTCTGTAAAAGTAAAGGCTGCGGCTCATAATCGGAAATACATCCGATTCCATAATTTCCATGAAGCTCATCTAAGTCATGATCAAATTTGGTTCGAAATGGCGTATTTTCAATATTATGAATTACCCGGCAGAATCCGTCTTCTCCATGAAAAGCCATTCCTGCCCGACGGGTACCCAGATGGGAATGGTAGTCGGTCCCAAAGAAGACTTCAAGCACTGCTGAGTGCTTCAATGTCGCTCCAAAAAATCCACTCATAGTCAGTTCCTTTCTTTTCCTAATTCTTCAAATTTGTAAACCAATTATAATCATAAGCAATTTTATTTCGATAAAACAGAAAAAATAAAAAAACCTGTCTGGCTATTGATGCAGATTCAGAGATTTTAATTTAAAGTGAAGCATTTTTGATGTTTTGCCTGAACGGATATTTCGTGTTGTGATTCAATATTTCAAGATTGTCTGAATGGTCTGACTTAAGGCAAAGAAGAAAAAGGCCTTCATTATAAAGTCCTTTCCTGATGTATAGAAAAACAGAGCCAAATTCTCCTTTATATTTAGGAGAATTTGGCTAAATCACACTCATAATCGAACAAACTCTAAATTCTGTGGTTCTCAACCTCTAAAGACGGGCCTTTTCATCATACCTTCTAAATCGGGGCGTGTTCATATTTCCTCTGTCTTCGCCGCACTTAATGATCAGGCTTCACTTACTTTGAAGCAGCAGCTTTTTCTTCGCTTAGCTCATCAGAATTCTTGATAACCAAAGGGATGTAGTTTTGTTCTATGCCTGATCGGCTTTTCTCTTTTCATAAATTGGATTGACTATGGAATACATCATTGGCATCACGACCAGATCGAATTCTCCAATATATTCTTTGATCATTGAACCATAGCCTGCTTTATGAACATAAAGTCCATCGGAAAGCGTTCCTTCCACTCCGCTCATATCTGCGTATTCGATGCCGCGGTCTTTGGCTTTTGAATAGGCATCCGTATAAACACGGCGGCTTGCCTTCGTGAAGCTGTAGGCTGGATCGTTTCCCATATAGAGCATTTCCATGGTTTTGCCATGATCGATATTTAAGATTCCGCTGACATAAGGAGATCCATGCAGACCATCAAGCTTTTCTAAACCTTTAACAATCCGGTTATATTCTTCTTTTTCTTTCTTGGTCAGTTTTTCTTTGGCATCCAGTTCGGCTTTTTTCTTTTCAAGATCCATTCGGGCCTGATCAAAGTTGGCCTTTCCAAGGATGATATTAGCCTTCTCACCGTATGTTTTCAGCATTCGTTCAAAGTATTCTTTATCGCGCAGCCGAACATTTTTCTTTTCTTCAGTGCAGTGCATCAGGCGGGTAAATTCTTCAAGAACCTCAGGATCATACCCATATGTAGTTTCGGTTTCCACTCCGTACAGATCAGCCGTTTTAAGACCGCGTTTGCATGAACGGTCAAACCCCTTTTCAAAATCATTACGCAGATCAACACCCATCGTATAACGAGGCTGAACTGTTTCTGCAATAAAAGTGGTATATCCTTTATGTTTTGCACCTAATTCATTTACAAAATAATCGACATAGGAAGTATCTGGCTGTTCTGGCTTTTCTTCCTTTACATTCCACTTTCGAACCAGAATTTCAGGATCAAATTTGATGAAAATACATTTTTCCTTTCGAGCGCTCTTCTTAAGCTCCTTTAAAAGATAGCCAATGGCTTCCTGATTGGTTCCAATAGGACCGCGCGGAAGGTAAAACATTGAAAAGCCCATAGCAAGCGGCTTTTTTAAAACGAGAGCAGCGGCAATTAGATTAGAATTGTCATCCTCGACTCCAACCAGTTCAGAATCCCAGTTGCTTTTTATGGATGCCCAGGGAGAACCTTGCAGCAGATTGCCATATTGTTCAGAAAACGCATCAAATTCTTTTTGATCGACCTGACTCATATATTTCATAGATTAATACTCCTTACTTTTTTGGATTGAATGATGAAACTTCGATATTTATATCGAATATCAGTTCGGATATCTGTACTTCACACCAATGGTAATAGTTCGTCCTCTCTATTATAGGCATGTAATTTCAAAACTGCCTGTGTGCATCGCTTTCAACAGAAAGGATTGAACGAACCTTCTCTTGAAGAGGTTGAAGCCATGAAACAAAATTGCTTCAAAGCAAAAAGCCAGTTTCAGTTTGTGAAAAAGAATTCTGTCATGATCACTTCAATCTGTCAATCAGGTTCTTCTCGGAGCAGCAAAAGATAATCTTTAATTGATGTAAGAATTAATGGGCGAAGTGAAAAAGAGAATACTATGAAAGAGGGGATCTAGCAATAGCCATAAGACTGGAAAAAGGGGCTGTTAAATTTCGACTGATTTTTCATCAGCGAGATTTACAGCCCCTTTTTCTATGCTTTTTATCTAATTCAATCCTGTTTTATGATGTGTTTTTCCGCTCAAGTCAATTTTTGAACGCACTGAAAAGAGCCAAAACTCAAAAAGACTGTTTATAATCTTTTTCAGATTTCGCTTTTCTGCTCCTTTAATTTT
>Ga0209694_1002548_pt1 | contig 14645 bp, 9 predicted proteins | sample GluameincwithD2O_FD_187499 | JGI IMG/M metagenome (GOLD analysis project Ga0209694, IMG submission 187499) | Mouse cecum microbial communities from Vienna, Austria - Glucosamine amended microcosms incubated with D2O (SPAdes) (version 2) | ecosystem: Host-associated > Mammals > Digestive system >...
CTTTCAGGACCATTGTTCTACTAAAGCTGTTTTCAGTGCGCCGATTTTTCTGAATATTTAAGACGTAATCATTTATTTGCCCTCCCTATCAAGGCAAAAGTACCTGCAAAGCAAACAAAACTTATTTTTATGATCACCATACAATTACACTTGACATTTAATAGTTAGGCTTTTCCTGTTTTATAGATTTATAGACTCAATACAGTACTTAACAAAAAGTAATTCAAAAAAATAACAAAAATTAAAATACCAAATCAAGCGACAATCAATCAGACAGCTAATTACTACTAATTCAAGAATGACTCATCAATAATTCGCAAACACGAGCTTTGATGAAGTGATTAAGCATTAAGCAAAAACCATAAATGCATCCTGCAAATCAAAAATTAGATCAGTTTCAGATCAGCCATCGCACCAAACCTTCTATATTCTGAACGTTCTCAAACGTTCTGAAGTAAAGGCCAATACGGGCTGCTGTCCCATTGTCATAAATAAACATCAATCATCGAATACCAAATAATAAATAAATAATTAATACTCAATAGTAAATCTCTTTGTCTCAGGGATCAGGACAAATAAAAAAACGTCCCCTGTTCAGGAACGTTTGCACGCGGTACCATCCCGATTCATCCGCTACAAATTTAATATTTCATCTCTGCACAAAGCAAAAGATGCTTACAGTTTGCTGATCAAACAGAGAACTTCTCCAACTCATCAGCAAACAGGCAATTGCGGATGCCCTTATATGTCTGTAACGCAGACCTGCGGTCAACTCCCGGGTGGCTTTCATTCAGTCTGATCAAAGGCTTTCACCAGCCGCCTTCTCTCTAATAATATTCAATAGATAGTATTGATCGAATATTCATCAGATCTGATCTACTTCTTCCGTTCAACGTTTTCTCGTTGAGTATATTCCAAATTTATAAGTGTTTCAATTCATTCCAATCAGCAATTCACTGAATCTCGGCCATAAAGCCGCATTTTTTCAGCAATTACCCGATCCTCACGAGTCCTCTCATAATAAATGGAGGAATTTAAGGAAAGAAAACAATGTCATTAAGTTAACAGATTTTTTCTAGCGCTTACGGCCTTCGATCTGTTTAGAATAGCTGCCTTTCGTTTTATTGGTACCTATTCCTGGTTTTTCAACATCTTATTGATTACGAAATTGTACGAAAAGCAGGTATCAATTTCTGAAATTGTTCAAAAAGGTGCACTGAAAAAAGCGGCAAACGGTATTATCGCTTTAAGATTATGAATTATCCTCTGTAAGTCAATCTGTTTCCATGTCGATGTTTTGGCTGTGGAACTTTTTACTCGCTTGAAATGCCTGTTCTTTCGTATTGGCAGGATTTCATTCTGAATGGTCTGGATCACCTCCTTCTGGGCAGCTTTCCTTTCGAGGAATTGTAAAACAATGAATGCCAGTGCTTTTCGGTTGGTCTGGTATTTATACTTACCACCAGGCTATCTTGGGCTTGCACATTTGGCAATGGCACTGATCAGGTTAAAAACCATGACCGCTGCATCGATTTCCTGCTCGATCAGATTCTGAGAGCGAGAATGAACCTTCTCGGCATTCAGGACAGTCTTTAAGTCTCTAAAGGAGACTTCAATTCCCCAACGAAGATGATAAAGTTCTTTGATGTCTTCAGTGCTGAATTCATCTTCACTCAGATTCATCAGCAGGTCTTCGATCGTTTTAACCACTTCTCCTGTTTCTTCATTCTGACTTTCGATTTCAACAATGATGATTCGATAGGAGAATTCCAGTTCCGGATGGTCTGGCGTACTCAGGCTCACTGATCCTTTGGGAACCTATTTATATTCGCCCGGATATAAGGAATATACAGAGGTCACTTGTTTAGTGAAACCCAGAGCAGCCTCTTTGATGAGTGAATGATTAAATTTCTGTCTGGATTGACAGAACGCAGAGGCCGAAAATTCAATATGATGATTTTTACAATCAGTCTGTGTCTGCTGCCGGATCGAAGCAGAAGACAGAGAAGCGATCAGACGAACATTCAAAGAAAGTCCAATTTTTCGATCGCATATAAAGGCTTCGCCTTGAATAAGAGAACGATCAGGATCTTCACCGATCTGATCGATCGTACGATTAAATAAATCTCTCCAATCTTTAGGGGATTTTTGGGAATTCGAACGGGTCATAAATACCATCTCCGAAATCCTTCGGATTATGTCATTAGGCCCGTTAGACGTTTGTCAAGTATCAAAATTGGATAATTTATAAACTTGTTTATTTCATCAAATATATTCGCTAAAAAAAGCAAAAATAAAAAATCGATTCTTCCAATCGAGACTGAAAGAATCGAAATCTTAACTTAATGACTTTGGTGTTTATTGATGTTTGATCACATCGGACGGATGCCAAAAACGTTTTTGAGCCGCTCCTGCAAAGTAGTCTGTCTTTCATAACGCGAAATGGTCCTGCAGCCGCGAATAAATGCTGTCTTATTGCCTACAATGGTCAGTTTTTTCTTTGCCCGGCTGATTGCCGTGTAGATCAGCTTTTTTGTCAACATGAACTGATGACTTGGATCGACGATGACACAGACTTCCTGATATTCAGAACCCTGAGATTTATGAACCGATATAGCCCAGGCATGCCTTAAGTTGGTATGGATTTCCGAAAGTCCTTCATAAGTAACCGGTCCTTCATCAAAGTCAACAACGATTGTATTGGCTGCAGAATCTATTTCGCTGATAACTCCAATGTCCCCATTCCACACATTAAAATCCGGTAGATTTTTTAACTGAATGACGCGGTCGCCTTCAATAAACATCGTTTTGTCTCGAAAATTGATGTAGGGTTTGTTTGCGTCAAATGGATTGAGCAGATCCTGGAGCGTTTTATTGATGTTATTGATCCCTGCCCCTCGGTTATACTGCGGCGCTAAAACCTGATAACTTTCCGGCGTTTCACAATCTGAGGTAATCGATCGAACTTCAGAAATAATCTGATGGCCATCGACCTCTACAAAAGTGACTCCATCCTTGAATTCTGGATCTTCATTTTCCCGGATCCGTTTTGCTAGTTCAGCTATTCCTCCTCCTTCAGAAGAGCGGTAAAGCTTAGTTAAAGAAACCAGTGGAATGGTCTTTGATTCAATCAGATCCGTCAGGATCTTTCCTTCCCCCACCGATTCGAGCTGATCTTCATCCCCAATCAGAAGGATTCTGGTTTCAGGTGGAATGGCACGCATTAAACCGGCGAAAACAAAAGTATCCACCATTGAAAACTCATCGACAATGATAAAGTCAAATTCAAGCTCTTCAGCATCTTCCTTGAGAATATCGAAAGAGTTATTTTCCTTATTCCATTTCAAAAGGGAGTGAATCGTTCTGGATGGCCGATCCGAGAGTTCGCTTAAACGCTTACTGGCTTTACCGGTTGGAGCACATAACTGTACCCGTGAATCCGGATAGAACTTTTTGATCAGATTCAGGATTCCTTTTACGGTGGTTGATTTTCCTGTTCCAGGTCCGCCATTCAGAATCATTATGGGTGATTGAAAGAAGACTCGAATCGCGTCTTTTTGATGCTCGTCATATTGAATATTCAGTTCTTTTTCGACTTCTTTGATAGCCAGATTGACTTCCTCTTCGGGGATTTCATCAATTGGAAACGAATGCTCCCGCAGTTTACGGGCGATCGTCCATTCATATCGATACAGCTTGCCTGGATATAGCCGGTCCTTTTCTGAAACAATGTAATTTTTTACGATAAGATAATTCAGTCCGGCATCGAGTTCATCCTGAGGAATCATTGCATACCCTGAAAAGAGCTGCTCTTTTAAAACATAAGTTGAACCCGTATTAAAAGTCAGGGTTGAAAGCTGTTTATATAAAGCGGCTGAAAGCCTTCTTAGATCATTGTTTGGAAGGTGGATACCATCTGCGAGTTTTAAAGCCGATTCATAGGAAAAAGAAGGAATCTTATACAATGGATCAAAACAGTCTTTTTCAAGCATGGCATGAATATCCACATAACGTCTTAATATCGCTTCTACTTCAGTTTCCTTAAGACCAAATTTCATCAGTTCCATGTAGATTGAAGACATATCTCCAACCTGTTTATAGCCTTCTTTAATCACGTTGACTTTGTCCTGATCTAGATTGCAGCGTTCTTTGAGAATATCCGGATCTTCTCCAATGAGATCGATTGCTTCATCTCCGAGTTCTTCATAGATGCGAAGAGCGGTTTTAGCACCGATCCCTGGAAAGATTTTTGAAGACAAAAAAGCGACAATCAGATCTTTCTCACTTTTTTTCAATGGCTCGCAATAATCAATCGCAAGCTGAGTTCCATATCTTGGATGGGTTTCCTGATGCCCTTTCAGAAGGTAACTGGTTCCCGTTTTCGCATTGCAAACGAGTCCTTTTCCAATAAAAGAAAGCTTTGAATCAGTTTCCTCAAATTTGCCAATGATAAAAGCAGAGTCCTGAGCCTGAAAGATAATTTTTTTGAGCTGGCATTTACTCAGACCGCTATTTTCTTTATCAGTGTATTCCTGTTCGCGCTTATATTCTGGTTGATTATCGTCTTGTGGGGATTCATTTATTGAAGACTTGCCGTGATCTGAATTTTTAAGCTCCGGGGATGCATTGGATTGTAAATAGGATTGCTTAATCAAAGAAAATTCTTTTTCCTGATCCGAAACCTCTTTTGCGATTTTAAGATGAGAAGATTCCGCTTTAGTCATAATCGATCATCCTATTCATCTGATTTTTCTTCCTGCTGCGGCAGAGAATTTGGATTTTGTTCTTTCTGATTGGCTGACTTGTTTAGATTTCCTGAATCTGGCTGGTCTTTTTGTTTTCGGTTTTCTTTCTGATCTTTCAATTGCTTTTTATGTCTGGCTCTGTTTTTCTGATTTTTTCTGGTCTTCTCCATGCGGATTTCTCTTTGCTTTTTTGCCTTTTCATAAGCCTGAATGCCGCATTCATTAATTTTCTTTGTCAGATCCTGGCCATCTCGGTAGATCGTTTCAATGATTCCACCGCCAAGACAGATTTCTCCGTTATAGAAAACGGCTTCCTGACCAGCAGTCACGGAAGAAGATAGCTGCGGATAATGAACCATCGCTTTTGTTGGATTGTCTGGATCGATCGTTACCTGGACTGGAATGTCTTTTTGCCGATAACGAAATTTAACAGTTAAATCAGTAGGAACCTTTTGAATATCATCAATCAGCCAGTTGATCTGATCGACTACGCATGAATCGGAATACAGCCAGTCCTGATGATCTGTGTGGCAGACATACAGGAGATTGGATTCGACGTCTTTTCCACACACAAACCAGGGACCCCGATGAGCGGTGATATTCATTCCCTTTCGCTGGCCTAACGTATAATAAAGAACGCCATCATGCTCGCCAAGAATCTCTCCGGTATCGATATCGACAATCTGACCTTTTTTTGCCGGCAGATAATTGCTTAAAAATTCTCTGAAGTTTCTTTCCCCGATAAAGCAGATTCCGGTTGAGTCTTTTTTGATCTTGACTGAATCCAAAGACAGCCGACTGGCTAGGTCTCTGACTTCAGGTTTTGAAAGATGACCGAGCGGAAACAGAGTTCTTGAGAGCGCATTTTGTGGAATCTGAGCCAAAAAATATGTCTGATCCTTATTTTGATCCATCGCTCTTCTTAAGGAGATATAAACCGATTTTTCCTTTTCAGTCGGCTTGCCTGTTGTCTCTGTTTTATTTTCAGAGTCTGCTTTTGTTTGCGTAATTGTTTGATCGAAGATCAATCTGACTTCCTGAGGACTCTTTTCCTTATAATCATTGGATGCATAATGACCGGTTGCGATCAGATCGAATCCATTTTTTAAGGCGTAATTATAAAACGCATCAAACTTGATGTACTTATTGCAAAGAATATCCGGATTGGGGGTTCTGCCTTTGCCGTATTCCGATAAAAAGACTGTAAAGACCTGATCCCAGTATTCCTTGATGAAATCGACCCGAAGCAAAGGAAGGCCTAGTTTTTCAGCGACTTTTTTTGCATCCTGATAATCATCTTCCTGAGGACAGGTATTGTTGAAAATTTCGGGATTGCCCTTGATATCATTATTGGCAAAGGAATCCCAATTACGCATGAAACAACAAGTCACATCAAACCCCTGTTCTTTTAGCAGGTAGGCTGCAACAGCAGAATCAACTCCTCCACTCAATCCAACAAGTACTTTCATACGTTTGACTCCTTTCTGGCTTACGCCTGTAAAATCCAAACTTCAGTATAACAAGACGACAAAAAAAAGCACAGACCAGAGAAATGAAGCTCTCGCTTCCAGTTTCTGAACTATGCTTGCCTGTCTTCTCTTTATATTCTTCCTTCATATGGATTCCTAGCTCTTCTCATCTTCTTGTTGAGAATCCCCATTACCCTTTTCCTCTTTCGGTACGAACCGGACGATCAGATCAAGTTCAAGACCTTCCGCTAAACGCTTGAGCAGCTTCAGTGATGGATTTCTGGTTCCATGTTCAAGCTTGGAGATATCGCCCTGATCAATACCCGTTCTTCTTGAAAGTTCATTCTGAGTAATGGCGAGTCGATTTCTCTGTTCGCGAATGGCTTTAACGATTTCCTGTTCAATCGAAAGACATGTGTCAACCTTTTTTGAAGGCTGACTGTTTTTATTGCTCGATCGTTCGTTCACCTTCCATCGCACCCCCTGACCAGTGATTGAAGATTTAGCGTCCTTCTGATTGATTTGTTTTCCCAACCTCTATATTAAAGGATCTACCTGTCATATTCTATAACTAAGTTAATATTTATCGTATTCTTTCATTTTTCTCGTTTGTCTTCTTCCATAATCACAAAGGAGCATAAAAGATATTTAAATATCACCTAAAAAGCATTTAAACTCCACAATACATGTTTCGGTTATGAATCTAAGAATGTTCTATCAATTAACGAATGTTTCATACTAAGAATACCACCGCAAATTTAGAATGCCATTGTTTTTCCTGAGTTGTTTTTAATCTTCTTGACAAGAGGAAGCGATTCTTTTATTATTTCGTTATTGCCCGAGTGGTGAAACTGGTAGACGCAGTGGACTCAAAATCCACCGGTAGCGATACCGTGCCGGTTCGAGTCCGGCCTCGGGCACCAATTTGCTCGATTCGCCTTTATATAAAGGCTCAATATGTGATGATGTCCGTGGGAAACACCCGGGACTCAATTGCCTCATATAAAATAAATTTCAAGACGACAAAGCTGAGAAGATGTTATGAATCATCTTTCTGGCCTTGTCGTTTTTTCTTTATTTTTCTTTGGTTTATCGTCTGTGAGAACATGCAAAAAGAGGAAATCCATTTGGCGGTCATCTGGATTTCCTCTTTTCTCATTATTTGTAATTTGCAATTTTAATGTTTATTTACATTTTTATGTTTGCTTTGACTGATCAATAGCCGATAGCCTTAGCTTTGAGTTGCATCGACATTATTGTCGCGGACAAGAACATCATGAGCTCCGCCTTCAGTAATGGATACAGAAGAGACAAGAGTGACTTTGGCTTCTTTCTGAAGCTGCTCAATGCTCATTACTCCACAATTGGACATCGTATGACGGATCTTTGAAAGAGTCAGACCAACATTGTCGGCTAATGCCCCAGCGTAAGGAACATAGGAGTCAACGCCTTCGACAAAGGACATACCGGTTTCTTCTCCGCCGAGGTCATAACGCTGCCAGTTTCTGGCTCTTGCGCTTCCTTCGCCCCAGTACTCTTTCATGTAGTTGCCATTGACGGTAACAACTTTCGATGGTGATTCCTTAAAGCGGGCAAAGTAGCGTCCAAGCATAACAAAGTCTGCACCAAAAGCAAGAGCCAATGTAATGTGATAGTCCTGAACGATTCCGCCATCTGAACAGATTGGAACATAGACTCCAGTATTCTTATAGTATTCATCACGGGCTTTGGCCACTTCAATGGTGGCGGTAGCCTGGCCGCGTCCTATTCCCTTTTGTTCACGGGTAATGCAGATGGAACCTCCGCCAATACCGATCTTGACAAAGTCGGCACCAGCTTCAGCCAGATAACGGAATCCATCACCATCAACGACGTTTCCGGCACCAATTTTTACGGTGTCACCGTATTTGTTGCGGATCCATTCAATGGTTTCTTTTTGCCAGACGGAATAGCCTTCAGAAGAGTCAATGACAAAGATATCCGCTCCAGCTTCTACTAGTGCTGGAACACGTTCCTTATAGTCGCGGGAGTTGATTCCTGCACCCACCAGAAAGCGTTTCTTATCATCAAGCACTTCATATGGATGTTCCTTGTGCTGCTCATAATCCTTACGAAATACAAAAGCGACAAGATGCTGCTCATCATCCACAATTGGCAGCTGGTTGAGCTTATGATCCCAGATGATGTCATTGGCTTCAGATAGCGTGATTCCGTCCTTGCCAACCACCAGGTTTTCAAATGGAGTCATATAATCAGCCACTTTGGAATTGTCCAGATCCACGCGGGTTTCTCTGAAATCGCGGCTGGTAATAATTCCAAGCAGTTTGCCATCCTTTTGTCCATTATCCGTAACCGCCATGGTTGAATGACCGGTTTTCTGACGCAGTTTGATGACTTCTCTTAAAGTCGCATCGGCTGCAATATTGGCATCGCTGCCGACAAATCCAGCTTTGGTGGATTTGACTTCACGAATCATAGCCGCCTGACTTGCGATTGACTGCGATCCAAAAATAAAGGAAATTCCGCCTTCCTTAGCCAGAGCTACGGCCAGATCCGGCCCGGAAACAGCCTGCATGACTGCAGAAGTTAATGGGATGTTCAGGCTTAAAGCCGGTTCTTCACCCTTTTTGAATTTGACTAATGGAGTTCTCAGACTCGCTTTATCGGGGGTGTCGTTTGGTCCGGTGTAACCTGGAACAAGCAGATACTCAGAAAAAGTTCTTGAAGGTTCTTTGAAAAAAATCGCCATTGAATTGGGTCCTCCTTGAATATTGCACCTATTTTACGTCAACCATTATGAAACACAAGCAAAAATGAACGCTAATTTGTGAGAAATTCTGATTTATGAGGATGTAATTCGTTTTCAGAAAACACAATGTAAATCAGGCTTTTTAATTGGCCTTAAATGACTTGTTTTCATCAAATCTCTGTCTATCTGTTCAATTCTCAGTCGATCTGTCCTTAACTGATTGCTAAATCATGAAAGATGAAAAACATAATTACGAAACATAAAAGTGATAGACAAAAGACCGGAATGTTCTCCGGTCCTTTGTTTGTTTCGAATTCCCTGGTCAGGATCGAAAATATGAAATGAATCGTTTAGAAAACGTATAGAAAATTCAAAACCAGATGGTTAAACCGTGATCGTTTAATTTTCTCTGTTTTATTCGGTATATACAGTTAATTTCAATTTATTTCAGTTTATTCCAGCTTGCTTCAGTTTTTTTCAATTTATTTCCGTTTATTCCAGATTATTTCACTCTGCTTCAGAGTTTTCAGTTGAAGCAATTTGTTTAGTGAAGTTCAACGATAATTGCTGAATATGGAGCAATGACAACAGAATTGGTTTCTTCCGGATTGCTTTTACCTGAATCAAAGAGGATTTTTCCATTCTGATTGAGGTTGTAATCATAGAATCGGTCTGTTGGGTTAAAGAAGCATACGAGGGAGTCGTCATCTTTGTGAGCCCGATAAACAAGAACAGAGGATGCCATGTTTTCGGTGCTGACATTATTTTCGATTTCTTCTTTGGTCAGCAAACGCAAAGCGGGATGATTCTTGCGAATTTCAATCAGCTTCTTGGTCGCATCGACAATGGCTTCATGTTTGTTTCTTCTAAAGTAATCCATGCGGTTATAACTATCCGAACGATTATAGGTGTTTCCAAGGTTCTGCTTGGTGCGTCCAAATTCCTGACCCGCATGAATAAATGGAATACCCTGAGCCATTAAGACCATTGCATTGGTCAGGATCTGTCTCTTGTCACGAATTTCAGAGCTTTCTCCCTTGCAGGCCTGACGGTTTTTATCCCATAGGGTGTGGTTATCATGACATTCAACATAGTTCACTGCTTTTTCAGGACTTGTAAAGCGGCCTTCAAGAACACTTCCGAGCATGACCTGTCTAGCGTTTTCTAATTCATCGGTGTTGCCGCTGGCATACCCTTTCTTAGACAGATCGTTGTTATTGCCGCGGATGACTTCACGGAAGCGATCAGAGAAGTGTCCAACTTCAGGCATTTTGGCCTGGTTATTCTGAGAAGCGCGCAGGTTTTCCGGTACGAAGCTTGGCATATTCCATCCTTCTCCATAAATCATGAAATCCTTTTTGCGTTTACGGGCTTCTTTTGTAATTTCGTTCATGGTATCGATATCGATAATTCCCATTAAGTCAAAACGGAACCCATCGACATCATAGGTATCAATGATCTGATTGGTCGTATCGACAAAATACTTGCGGCTCATCTTCGGTCTGGTATCAATGTCATTTCCGCAGAAGGAACCATTGGAGAAATCGCCATTTTCAGACATCAGGAAATAATAGTTTGGCACCAGATTTTCAAGGGCGAAACGGCCTTTGTTATAGACATGGTTAAAGACAAGGTCCAGGTTGACGCGGATTCCGGCTTCATGCAGTGAATGAACCAGTTTCGAAAATTCTTCAATTCTGGTTCTTGCATCGGCTGGATCAGAAGAATAGCTTCCTTCGAGGGCACGATAATGCATTGGATCATAGCCCCAGTTATAGAAGATATTCGGATAAGCTTCATCGACACTTCCAAAGAAGAAGACAGGAAGAAGCTGCACATGGGTTGGGGCCAGTTCCTTAATATAGGAAAAACCGGTACGGCGCTCCTTTGTGGTTTTATTTTCTTCCACAAAACCTAAAAACTGTCTTGGATGAGTGATTCCAGTTCCGGTCTGGCTGGTCATGTCACGAACACTGGCCTCATAAATAATGGCATCGGTATTTCCATTCATTTCAGGCATTTTGATCTTTTCAGGCAGTTTAACCAGAGAAAGATCATCGACAACAGATACCGTTCCATTAATTCCTAAAAATGGGTTATATGGATCGACGGTTTCATTGATCACTCCATTGACTCTGACAGTAAAGGTGTATGGAACATGTAAAAGGTCACGGTTTACGCTGACTTCCCAGAGTCCGCGTTCCATTCTTTTCATCGGCAGAATCTCTTTTGGTCCATCTGCTCCCTCCGGTCTTAATACCAGATTGATTTCAAAGGCGGTTGGTGCCCAAAGACGGAATGTTGTTTTCTTAGGAGTATATGTAATTCCGAGATCGTCTTTGTCATAGGCAAACTCTTCATCGAATTGCTCAGTTTTAACGATATGAGAATACTGAGCTGGCACTGACTGGCAATGCTCATCAAAAAGCATATATTCTTCACCAATTTCAAGCGGAGAGTCTACACTGAGTTCATAATGGATATACTGATTAGAGAGTTCCTCTTTCTTTTTAATCGAAAGTGGAATGATATTATCCCTGGAATCCTTCAGGTGGAAAATGCGGGAAAGCCCGCCATAAAAATTCTTGGAAATATATACGTTGACTTTATTAAAGTTATCGATATAGCATTCAAGCGCATCATGCATTCGCATAAATAAAAACTCCTTCAATCGAAAAATTCTAACATTATATGTGAACAACTCATTTAAGGATGTTCGCCTTAGCCGCACAGAACAGCAGCTTTTCATATTGTAATGATTGAATGTCAAAACCTTGCTTTCTTTTTGAAGTTCGTATAATTCGGTTCAAAATGTTGACTTATTCGACAAATTTGAAGGGCATTCAATCTTTAGTACAAACGGTTTGGATGACCAATTTCATAATCTCAAAGAGGAAAGAGAATGTTCATATTTTTTTCAAAAAAACTGTTTATTTACACAAATTGATTCTGTTTTTTTGATTCCTGCCTCTTTTGGCTAAGAGCTGATGCGATCAGCCATGTAAAGAATTTTTTAAGATCATCAGGCAGCTTTTCATAGCTGATTTCATTGGATTGAATAAGAATATAAACGAATCTTCATTTACAGATGATGTAAAAAGAGGAATAGTTTGACTTCGATGTCATTACTCCCTTAAACATTACTGTTTATCAGTAAATAATTGTTTTTTTACCCGAAAAAGATAAATGTGAATTTTATTTTTAAAAACGTTATTTTTTCAGACAGAATGAAACAATAAAGAAAGGAAAACCATATGGAAAATTATCGTATTGAACATGACGTTTTAGGAGAAGTTAAAGTTCCCGCTTCGGCATGCTGGATGTCGCAGACTCAACGCTCCCTTGAAAATTTTAAAATTGGAACTGAAAAAATGCCTCCTGCTTTACTGGATGCTTTTGCCCTGCTTAAACTCGCCTGTGCAGCAGCCAATGAACAGGAAGGGAAAATTTCAAAAGCGCAAAAAGAAGCGATCGTAAAAGTCTGCCGCGAAATCCTTTCCGGTAATTATCGGGATCAGTTTCCTTTAGCCGTCTGGCAGACGGGCAGCGGAACGCAAACCAATATGAACTTTAATGAAGTCATCACCTTTATTGGAAATCAGAATGCCGGTAAGTCTTTGCTGCACCCAAACGATATCGTCAATGCTTCCCAATCAAGCAACGACACCTTCCCAGCCGCTTTGCACATTATGGCTTCCCTTCAGCTGAAGAATGAGCTGATTCCAGCTCTCGAAGAGATCATTGAAGAATTGAAACGGCTCGAAGAAGAAAACAAAGGTCTGATTAAAATTGGCCGAACTCATTTACAGGATGCAACGCCTCTTTATTTTTCAGATGAAATTTCCGGCTGGAGAAGCATGATGGAACATTCGCTGCGCCAGCTCAATCAGAATTTGCCCTTTATTCATGAACTGGCTATTGGGGCTACAGCCGTTGGCAGTGGGCTCAATGCGCCCAAAGACTTTGGAGTTCGGGTCTGCAAAATTTTAGATCAGGCGACTGGAATTCACTTTTCAAGCGATCCAAACTTTTTCCATGCCCTTACCTCCAAAGATGCCTGTGTACTAATCTCAGGGATTCTCAAAGGACTCGCTGCCAATGCCATGAAAATGGCCAACGATGTTCGCTGGCTGGCCAGTGGTCCACGCTGCGGAATTGGTGAAATTGAAATCCCGGCTAATGAGCCCGGCAGTTCCATCATGCCTGGTAAAGTCAACCCGACTCAATGTGAAGCCTTAACGATGGTGTGTGTTCAGGTGATGGGAAATGATACAACAATCGGTATAGCCGCCAGCCAGGGCAACTTTGAGCTCAATGTCTTTATGCCTTTGATCGCTTATAATCTGTCTCAGAGCATTACCTTGCTAGCCGATGCGCTGCATTCATTTACGATCCATACCTTAAATGGCTTAAAGGCCATCGAAGAGAAGATGCAGCAGAATCTCAACAATTCATTAATGCTGGTGACCTGCTTAAATCCAGTCATTGGATACGAAAATGCTGGAAAAGCAGCCCGTTATGCTTATGAAAATAACCTTTCCTTAAAAGAAGCGATACTGACTTTAGGATTGCTGACTGAAGAGCAATTCGAAAAACATGTCCGTGCTGAAAAGATGGTCTGAAACTTTTTTAAATCACCTGAAGAACAGTGATTCTAAAGATATATCGATAGAGCATAAAGAGGTGCCTGCACTTTTGTTCGGATTTTTGTGATCGAATCAAAGAGAGTATCCAATCTTTGAGATCCATTTACCAAATCATAAGAATCAGAAAAATCAGAAAAATCATCAGAAGAATCATCTCATGACCTACTCAATCGCATCAAAACCGTCTCTGAGACACATTTCGAGTTAAACAAATACCGTATAGACAAGTTTGTTTCCAATCAGGAATAAACTCGCCTGTACGGTATTTTTAATGCGGACTGCATTGGAATCGATGTCTAAAACCAGAAAAAATCAAAATTGGACAAAGCTGGTTAACCGTACTTGATTTAGTGCAGTCTGGTTCTTTCTTGCCTGGTCGATTCTGTTGATTCTGTTGTACCTGCAGACCATATCGATCTTATTAATCCTGTCATTGAGATTGCAGTTTTTTAGGTCTTTTCTTTTTTTATGTTCGGCTTTTCTAAGTCTTGCTTTTTGAGTAATACTTTTTGGGAAAAGAATTCGATCGCCCAAGAAAATGCTCTTTGATGGTATTGATCTCTCAGACGATTTTTGAATTGAATCATCTGATTGGTTCTGCACTGGTTTGTGGACGTGATTTCCATTTTTAGCTATGTTCTGGCATGGATTAGCAGGACTTCTGTCATCCATTCACGCCGCTACTAAATATCTACAACTATCTAATATTCCTCTCAATAGTTACAAATATCTTTCCTGTCCGGCTTGAACCTGTTATCACGGGTCTGCTCCAGACAGATTCCTGTTTCTTCTCTTTTCTGAGGCTTCCCGCCCACTGTTTTTCCAGTGTTTGCATGGCAGTCCACAGGCATTCTGATTCCCCCATAGCGAAGGGTACTCGCCGGGATGTTCTTTTACGTGAACTTCTACCCCTGCACCAGGTCGTGCTGATTGATATAGCAGTCAGCCAGATTGAGACTGGCATTCAGGTCTCTGTCGATCACATGGCCACACACCGGACACACATAGATCCTGTCCTTGAGCTGAAGGTCTCTGT
>Ga0209694_1002556_pt1 | contig 14587 bp, 16 predicted proteins | sample GluameincwithD2O_FD_187499 | JGI IMG/M metagenome (GOLD analysis project Ga0209694, IMG submission 187499) | Mouse cecum microbial communities from Vienna, Austria - Glucosamine amended microcosms incubated with D2O (SPAdes) (version 2) | ecosystem: Host-associated > Mammals > Digestive system >...
CTGCTTTAAAGGGTACTATGATATTTGCTCCCCATAGCTGCATATAGTTCCAGTTTGTATTTTTATAGATCAGTGCCAGCCTGTCGGTAGATTGATAGGCGGCTTGTGTGAAATAATCCGATGTATGCGTGAAAAACAGACTGAAAATATACTTCTTCATGAAGATATAACTTCCATTCAGATTATAATTCGTCATCGGCTTCAAATTCGGTGTACCCCACAATTCTGTATATCCATTAAGATAACTGACGGAAGACTGCATATCCCAATAACTTGGATAGGTTTTATCCGTAGATAATGACAATTGAAACAGATGTTCCGGTGTTTTAAAATAGGTCAATGATGCTTGTGGAAAGACTGCCCATTTATGATAATTGCCAATCGTATAATACTCTCCTGTAGCAGAAACGGATAAAGATGTACCTGTTGCATAGTTTTTGCTCAACGACACATAAAAACTGGCAGTTTGTTCTCTCAGATTGGAATATGTATTTTGTGTTTGAATGTCACCTGTCACTTTATCGTAAGTTTGGAAATCAAGATCTTTGGCAAATCGATAGGAAACTCCATAACCCAAATTCCATCCTTTGGATAAAGAGTGTTTCCCGTCTACATAAATAGAATAGCGGTCTATCTTTTGTCCGCCAACCATAGAGAAACTACTCTGATTTCCATTTTGATAATCAGTATGTAAACATTGATTATTATTGGAAGTATAATAGGTATAGTCACCTCCTATTTCAAGACCGAATCCTGAATGATATTGCAATGTGACATTGTGCATTTGATTGTCAATATATTTATCAACATTACCGGTTTGGTAATTGCCTGATGTCCGGCTGTTATTATATTGGTCAGGGGTATAACTACCTGTGTAGGCAATATTGATATTGTTTTTATCGTTGAAATTATATTCAAAAGCGGCTCTAAGGTCATGCTTCCAATACTTGCTGCGCAACTGTTCATTTTGTGTGATAGAATGGAGTTCTTCTTTTAGCGTATGCTTGGAATCAAGGTCTATGTACTCCATTTTTTTTACGTTATTTACTCCATACATTACATCAAAAGCCATTTTAGGAGTTGACAACCGAAAGTTCCCGTTCATTCCCCCGTCATTGAAGTATTGGTTTTTATAGTCAGCACTTATCTCACCCTGAAAAGAGTAGTCGTTTGAACGCTTTAAAACAACATTAATAGCCGCGCCCCGTACATGATATTCAGGAGGCGCACTGTACATCACTTCCACTTTTTCCACACGATTAACCGGAGTATTGCGCAAAATCGTTTCAAGTTGTCCGGCATCCATTGTTGTTGGTTTGCCATTTAGAATAATCGTCAGTTTCCCGGCTCCTGCCAAAGTCAGTATTCCTCTCTCTTCTTGTACTCCCGGTATCTTTGTCAATGCTTCATAAGCATTGTTTACAAGTTGATTTTGGGTAAGGACAGCAAGATTATACCCTAAAAGTCCATTCTTCACTTTAACAAAAGGACGTTCTGCCTTTATAATAATTTCATCCAAAGCATAGTCTTTAGGTTGAAGTTGAATAGTTCCGACATCATTTCCCTTACCTGCCATTTGTTTGGTTTCATATAAAATGTGTTGTATTATCAAACGGTATTCTTCCTGTTGGCTATTAAAAACGAATATACCGTCAGTATTAGAGATGGATGCGGCTATATAGGTCGAATCCATCGCTTGCAGAATAATAGTCGCTCCGTCTATCGGTAGTTGTTCGGCATCTATTATTTTACCGCTAATCATTTGCCCATAAACAGTCGTTTGGGAGCAAACGAACGATAGGAAGAAAAATGTAAGTACTTTAATTTTGCGTAACTGCATCATACGAATTCAGTTGATTACAAGAAATCTATCAATCCAATATGTATTTCGGAATGGATACAAAGCTTATTATTCCTCTTATTCGATAGTCTGTATCAGGAACGGTCAATATCATAGTCATATCTATGGGAGCAGGTGATTTGGTCAAAGCATTGTTTATAAGCCTTTCCCAATCGACGCCTAAGTAGGCTTGAATGACTTGTAGCACGTACGAAGAACTGGCTTCTTCGCCATACAGTTCTATTTGGAAATCATAGAACTTCGACGCAGTAGTTCCAGCATCAGCGGGATTGTGTTTGTATAAGCGTAAGTTGGGAATAGCGTATTTAGTGGGTGCCGCACCTGTGTCGGCATTCTGCGTGATGAAGAACTCGTAACCGCTGTCTTTTAGTATAGGCTTGTTATATATGTTATCTTGGTCGAACAGATAGTAGTCCTGAGCTTGATTGTTCACTAAAAAGAGTGTGGTGCCTGCCGGCAATATCGGGTAGTTGCTGTCATTGATAACGTATGCAAGGTAGCAATCTGTTACTTTCACTTCAATAGTTTCTTTATCTCCTGTCACATTGTCTATAATGGACAGCATGGTACTTCCTTTCTGTTTTCCGAACAAAGAGACAACACCTCCCGGCTTGTCTGCATATAACTTGCCATTATAAGTGGCTTGCAAAATATTTTCATCTTCTATCGCCAAACTAATATCCCCACTACCATTTGTTATGTAGATGCTGTTAGTTTCTTGTCCTAATCTTACCTCATAGTAAGTATCTCCAAGACAGAACGGAGTAATCGCTTCATTTTCGTTATTATCATCACTGCAACTTGTCAGTGACCATATGCTTAGCAGCAATGCTATATGCCAGAATTTAAGTTGGTTCATATTACTTTTTTTGGTTGTTATAATCAGTGCAAAGTTACGGGCATTAAACGAAACAACTCTCAAACTAAGTTGAGAGTTGCACAGAAGGGTATTTTTTCGGAGATGCTATTTCTCTCCAAAAGTAATCTCCTTGCGAATACGGCTAAGATATGTTGGCGTTATTTGCAGATAAGATGCCAATTCTTTAAGTGTGATGTTTTGCAGTATATCAGGGCAACACCTTAATAAATGGATATAATGTTCCTTTGCAGACAGACGATACATATTCAGAAAACTATCGTATGCCTGAATGAAAAATCCGTCCGATATAGCACTATGCAGCTTAGGTTCTTTCTCGAATAGTTCATCCACAATGTTTCGGTTACATACATAAACTTCAGAATCCTTTGCCGCTATAATATCTGCTGCAACAGGAGTATTCATCACCAGACTTGAATAATCACCTATCGGAGTATCACAAAATGAAAATCCGGTAATATGAATATTACCCTCTGAGTCTATCACAGAATACTTGAAATATCCGTGTTTAATGAATCCCCATACACATTTTGTGGTTTCTCCACGATGAAGAAAATATTCACCTTTTTTGTATGAGCGTAACTTACCCTCTTTGGTGCATAGTTCGCGCCAAAAGTTCAAATCAATTTTATCTATATAGAGATTGAATTTATCCATATAATAGTCTGTATGACATCTATTTGCAAAGGTAGTGATTTTATTTCAAACTATCTATAACATAACATGTAAATGAAGCCATTCAGACTACAATTCACTCTAAATGGCTTCTTGGGACTATTAAAATTTTACATTTTCATTCCTATCGGTCGGTTCTCATCCTTGACATACAGCCCCGGACGCACGATTGTGACATGGTCGGCAATGAAATTGCCCGTGGGAATTCGTTCACTTGCCGGACTGCTTATCAAAGGAGCATTATGCCATGGAATCGTCCCATCTTTGTTGCCACTTAGCCTCCATCTCCCTCGAAAGCTCCACAATCTCCCGGCTCAGTTTCACGAGGTCGATGGTACACTTCTCCAGCTTGTAGAGCAACACCATCGCCTTTTTCTCCGAAAAGTGGATGCGCAGCTCTTTAACGACCTGATTGTAGTTCGTGCCTATGCAGCGGAACTGGACATGGAAATCCGACAGCTTGGTGTAGTAGTCCAGCATCGTCTTGTCCACCTTCAGCACCTTGAACTTCTGTCCGAAGAAGTGCGCTTTTAGAAAGACTGCTTTCGCATACACGTTCGATTCCTCGTACATCGTCAGGAACCTGTTCCATTCCACATCGTCGAAGCGCACCATCACGCAGTGCGTCTTCGGGTTCAACTTGGGATTTCTCCCGTACTTAGTCTTCTTTTTCATACTTCTTAATTCTTTTAATTTTATGGCTTGTCTATTGCTTAATCTTTGATTAAAGAACCCCGAAATTATCCGACTGCGGAGGATAATTCTGCCCACGGCGGTGAAGGCATTTTCAGTTACTTAGAATTATTCGGGTAACTGAAAATATACCTTGCTGTGTCTTTGAGGACACAAAAATCCTCCGCCTGTCGGATTTGTTTCCGGGTGTACTCACTCATCTTGGGTATCGGTTAAGCCGATGAAGTGTATTCACCAGCCCAACCGACTTTCTGTAATCCCGTCAGAGCTTGCGCCACTGCTCGATGTCGTTCCGATAGGTGTCGAGGTGCAGGCGGACGAGGTTTTCAATCAGCCCCGATGCGCTCATGCCCTTTCCTCCGAGGAAGCGGACAACCCTGTCGAGTTCGTCACGCACCGTCTCGCTGACGAACACGGGCTTGCGGTTGACAAGTTTCGGGACTTTCAAGTAGGTGGCGCGGTACTCCTCCAACGACAACCTGCGCTGCTTGCTGCTGACACGCTTCTGCAGCATTGCCGTTTTCTCGACCGCCTCACTTGACGGTTCATCCGCCATAGCGGTCTCCGTTTCCTCCGTAACGATATTGCCGGGCAGTTCCAGCTCATCCGGCTCCAGACCGATACGTCTGTAGATGTCATTCATCGACTTGGGAGTGTAGGATTCCCTGCGTCCCATCTTTTCCACGATTTCACGAGCCTGCTGCTCTGTAATGTTTGGTTCTCTCTTCATTGTAAAAAACAAATTGATTAAGTTATTAACTGTGGTCTTGGTAAACACCTTGACCGATTATCGGGAGCAAAGTAAGGTGCTTTAATACAGTCAGTCAAGCACTTGGATTCTCTTAGGCAATTTTGTGTGGTTTTGCATTATGGCGGTTGATAAAGCGGTGAGGACTTCACCGTTTTGCCGGATGTATATGCCCGAAAGGGCAAAGACTCAATTGTAGGCGAATTTGAATTAAGTCCTTATTTTTCCCCTTGCCACCTTTCTATTTTTTAGAATTAAGAAGATAACCGCTGCCTCCAGCCAATGCCAACCTCTACCACCCTGTGCCACTTGCTGCCAGACCTGATTGAAACCATTGCCGGATGCCGGATTATGTATTTCTTTGCAGGAGAAGGAATGATAGCCGCCAAAGGGAAGTCAGCATCCCGGACAATGACTGCCGTATCAGCGCAACACGCTTCCACTTTCGGGGAACCTATTGTCAGGTAACGGATTATATATTCCTTTGCGGCAAAAGAAACAGTAACAACTAAAAGAAAGACAATATGGAAATCGTATCAATCGAGAGAAAGACCTTCGAGGAACTGGTCGCCAAGTTCGACCGCTTCGTCAGCCGTATGGATGCCATCTGCCATCGTCACGGCGAAAAGAAAATGAGCGAGTGGATGGACAATCAGGACGTGTGCCGGATGCTCAACATCAGCCCCCGAACCTTGCAGACGCTTCGGGACAACGGCACGTTGGCTTATTCGCAGATAAACCACAAGACCTATTACCGTCCCGAAGACGTGCAACGCATCGTTTCCATCGTGGAGGACAGGCGAAAAGAAGCAAAGTTCAAAGGCAGAACAATCTGATAACCGAATAGAGTAATAACAATAATTCCACTAAATCCAAAGTAATATGAACGAACTGATTAACAAAGACAACGAGTGGATAATCCACTTCTTGGGCAGCCTTGACCGTCTGCTGGACAACGTAGAGCATCTGACCGCAAACTACCGCCCGACACTGAACGGGGAGCGTTTCTTCACAGACAAGGAAGTGTCGGCACGGTTGAAAGTGAGCCGCCGGACGCTTCAGGACTACCGCAACGAGGGACGTATAGCCTACATTCAGTTGGGCGGCAAAATCCTCTACCGTGAATCCGACATCGAAAGGATGCTGGCTGACGGCTACCAATCCGCCTACCGACTGAAGGCAACCTGATTTTCTTGAAGGAGCGCAGTTTGCCGTCTGCCCTATGTTTGCGGCAGCAATGGAACTTCGGCAAAAAGACAAAAGGAACGGCTTACAGATGAAGCATCAATGTTTAGCTTCGTCTGTAAGCCGTTCCTCTATTTCTTCTGATTTCCCGCCAGTCGCTTGTTTCCGTTGCCGGATGCCTTTCAAGCGTGTGGATGGCAGTGGCAAGGTTTTCGGGCGGAATACGCTCAAACCCGTTTGAGGAAGATTCTGCCTGAAACGGCTCTGCCGCCTGACCTTGCCAATGCCGTCAAAGCCACACGCTACCTTTGCATCCGAGCATCGGGAACAGGTGGCTGACGGGATGAACCTCAACTATACCATAGGTTACTGCCCTTACCGCAAGAGAAGAACAATGTTGTCGGACTTCCTTTCTTGGAGGCGCAGATTTCATTTATTACGAACCGTCTGAACTGAAAACTTTCTTTACTGCATATCCTGAATGCAATGGCTATAATCATTTCAAGGTTATACACATCATAGCTGATGCCGTCAGTTTGCTTGATATACTTCATTGTATAAGTTTCACTCAATTCCTTGTTCTTGTAGATTGCCCGTATCGCCTTGCGGATGTCGCACGAGAACACCCCAAACAGGTCGGCTATCTCAAACTGGGTCATCCACACGGGGGCAGTTGGTACGGTGACCACCCCCGTTTCACTGATTGTTATTATTCCTCTGTTCATAATTCATCTATTTTATAATGGTTATTTACTATTCTCTTTCTTTTCGCCAGCCGATATTTTCTTTCTCCGCTCCATCAGTTTGTCCATATCCTTGGAGATTTTATCGTCTGTTATCCGTGCATATCCCTGTGTCGTCCTGATATTGGAGTGTCCCATCATCTTGGCGATGCTCTCAATGGGTATGTCCGCTGAAATCAGGAAAGTGCCGAAGCTGTGCCGACTTTGATGATAGGTCAAGTTATCCTCTTTTCCTATGGTTATTCCCAACTCGTGAACCTCAAACCATAGGGCATCACGGTTGGGAAGAGGAAACACGGGCTTCTCATCATCAGTTGTGTTATACAGCGACAATATCTGTTCCGCTATGGGATGTAAGGGTATGAACGCCTCCACTTTTGTCTTCTTGCGGTTGATGCGGATGTAGCGTCTGCCCTCCGCATTCGTCCCGATATGATGGGGATGCAGCAGTTGTATGTCTGCATACGCCAGTCCGGTCAGGGTCGAGAAGATGAAAGCCCGTCTTGCCAGTTCCATCCGCTTGTCATACATCGGTGTGGAAAGTATCTTCTTGAACTCATCACGGCTGATGTACCTGTGTCTTGCCTCAGGTTTCGTTTCATATTCCAAATCCTCGCAGGGGTTCACACGGATAATCTCCTTATCGACTGCAAGGTACAATAATCGGTTCAGCCAACGCAGACAATGGTTTGTTTGGGAAACTCCGAAGTTCTTGCATTTCTTCAAATGGGCTTTGTAGGACTTGCCGAAATCCTCCGTCACTTCTTCAAGAGGAATGTCCTTTTTCCCGGTTGACGCTATAAAGTCCGTCAGGTACTTCTGGTAGTACATTGAAGCCCGATAGGAAGAAGTGGAATCAATCTCTTCGGAATGTTTCTTCAACCGCTCACGTTCCCATTCTCCCATTTGCAATAAGGTAGTCGGATGAATGTTGTTCAAGGATATGTGGTTTTTCAGCATTTCGGCACTGACCACGCCTTGCGATTTCAGTATCTCGGTGTAGGCTTCTTCCGTCAGACGCAGGTATTCCCGTAAACGGTTGTTCTCCCTGATAATCTTTATCTCATTCTTCCTGCCGTTCCAGTCTTCTGGGCGGCAATAGATACCTGTGCTTATGACTGTCTGCTTGCCGTCAATGGTTATACGGCAAAGTACGGCGGTCGTACCGTCAGTCTTGACTTTGCTGCGGTTGATATAGGGCAATAGTGAAAAAGTGCTTCGCATATTGTTGTTGGGTTTATAGGGTGAGTTTGAAATCTTGGGTTGCTTCTATGAACTTGTCCATATCCTCGAACAGTTTTTTCGGGCTGACACGGGCATATACCTGAGTGGTGGAAATATCGGAGTGTCCCAACATCCGGCTGATGGTCTCGATAGGCACACCCGCTTCGAGCGTGATTAACGAGGCGAAACTATGCCTCGCCTGATGATAGCACAAGTCGTCCTTGATGCCAGCCAGTGCAGCTAACGCCTTCATGTGCCTTCTGAGATTTGACCAGCGCAGTAAAGGAAACAGGGTGTCCCTTTCCTCACTGTGATACTTCTCAATCAGATCAATCGCTTCCGGCAACAGTTTTACACTGGCACGAAGTTCGTTTTTCTTTCTCCGATACTTCAACCACAAAGCCCCGTCCTCATCCGTACATAGGTTCTCACGGGTAATTGAGACAACATCTGCATAACAGACCCCGGTGTAACACCCGAAGAGAAACATATCCCTTGCCAATATGTGGGATTTACGGTAAGCAGGTATTTCCACATCACGGATTTTTTCAAACGATTCACGGCTCAATGCCCGTGGGGTTTTATCTGACTGCTTAGGCAGGGTGAAATGCTGGAAGTGGCTCCTGTCTGCATAGCCCTCCTTGTATGCCAGACGGCATATCTTCTTCAAGATGGCAAGATGGTGGCGAACGGTATCTATCGCATATCCCTTGTTTTCCATAGCGAATGCCTGATAGTCGTGGATGAACTGCTCCGTCAGTTGCCCGAATGCCAAATCCTTGACCTTGTACTGATGTTCGATGAATTCACCGAGTGTCAGGCGCATATAGTGATAACCGGGATAAGTCCCTTTCGCCCGGTCAATGCCGATACGGGCTTTGAGGTCGTCACAGATAACGTCCGTCATTTTCATAAGGGTCATCTGTGTTTCCATGCTGCCTTGAAAATGGTTTTTCACATCGGTTGCATCAAAATCCACTTTACGGCTCATCAGATTATCGAAAGCGTTATTCACCGCCAACAGCAACTTTTCAATCTTGGCATTGATTTCCACCGCCTCCTTGCTCTTGCCGTTCAGACGGCTTTCACGGGGATTCCACAGTTCGGGGGTACAGGACAGCTTGCATCCGAACTGCGCCATCGTGCGGTTCACCGTGATGCGTCCCATGATGGGAGCCTTGCCCGACTTGTCCAGTCCGCTCTTTTTGAGGTAGAGCAGCACCTTGAATTTTTCTACTTTCATACGCTTATATTTTTAAGTGCAAATTTACTTGCCATATAAGCGTTCCTTGATATGCAAAACACTGTGTATGAGTGCAAACAAAACGGTGAGGATTTCTTTTTATCGCTTTCTGTTACCTATTCCCGTTTCGGTAACAGCCCGGCTAACGGTTTGGTAACTGAACAACCTCAATATTCCGTTGTGGTTTGCATTTTCTCAACTTGGCAGAATACTGAAATGTCGCTTATTTCTAACGGTTTACGTTTAATTTTTACCTGTTCGCTGTCGCTTGCTTTGCCGTGTATATTCCACATGTCGCGCCATACGTTCGGAACAATGCTGATGACTGCCGGGGTTGACCTCTATACGGCAAGCAAGATGATGGGACATTCCGATGTGCGCGCGACCCAGGTTTACGCAAAAATTATCGACAGTAAAAAAGTCGAGGCGATGAATCTCCTTGACAAGGTTTTATAAATGACAAAACTAAATAATATGACCTCTCCCAAAAAGAAAACAAAACTCAAAGAACCTGTCAGAGTGCGCACCAAGAAACTCGCTGACGGTTCAGAATCCTTCTATCTTGACATATATGTCAATGGGAAACGTAGTTATGAGTTTCTTAAACTCTATCTGCTTCCTGAAGTCAGCGCGAAAGTCAAGGAGCAGAACAGGGCGACCCGTGCCGCAGTGGAAGCCATAAAATCCCAGCGTATAATAGACATAACCAACGGAAAGGCCGGAATAAGGCGCAATGCCGGGTGGCAGAAACTTCTGCTGACGGACTGGCTCGACAAATTCAAGGCCGCGCAGGAACGCAAGGGCATACGCAATATAGCACTTTTGGGCAGTGTTATTAAAGTCGTGACACTGTACGGCAAAAAGACCCGCATGGGTGATATAGACAAGAAATGGGCACTCGGCTTCATCGACTGGCTGCAGAACTCATACAACAGGCAGAACAAGGTGAGCGAGGGAATTAGGAACAGTGCATACGCGCCAAAGGAAGGCCGTATATCGCAAGGCACGGCGGTGAGCTATATCTCCCAGCTTTCGATTGCGCTCAATGCCGCTGTCCGTGCGGAAGTACTCGGCGAAAATCCGTTCATGCTGCTTTCTGCGGCAGAACGTGTGAAAAAGCCCGAATCACAACGACAGTTCCTGACGATTGAAGAATTAAAGAAAATCACAGCCACCGATTGCTATAATCCGGTTGTGAAACAGGCATACCTGTTTTCATGCTATTGCGGACTTAGAATGAGCGACATTTACGCCTTGAAATGGAAAGATGTGCAGATGAATGACGGCAGATACCTGCTGTCGGTTGTAATGAAGAAGACATCGACACCTGTTTATATCCCGCTTTCCAACAATGCGCTCGCATGGCTTCCTGAAAGAAATGAAGATGAAAACTCCCCCATTTTCTCAGGGCTGCCGTCTCTGATGACAATCAACAAGATTCTCAAGGTTTGGGCAAAATCCGCCGGAATAGACAAACATCTGACTTTTCACACATCCCGCCATACATTCGGAACACTCATGATGACCGTAGGAGCAGACCTTTATACGACCTGTAAGCTGATGGGGCATTCCGATGTCCGCACAACGCAGATTTACGCAAAAATTGTTGACAGTAAGAAGATTGAGGCTGTCAACCTCGTTGACAAGATGTTTGAGAAGAGAAATGAAAAAGAAGAAAACGACTAAAAATGTCATTGCCTGACAGCAAGTTACATTTGCACAAGGCTAACATTTTGAGAATCGTGCCAAATACAGCCTAAAACATTTTGAGAATCGTGTGAGATTGATTATCTTTGCACCTGTTAAACAATGGCTATTACATGATATTCAAGCGAAAGATATACCGGGAACTGCAACAATGGAAAGAATCGGACAACGGTTCCACAGCCTTGTTGATAAAAGGCGCGCGACGGGTCGGAAAGTCAACGATTGCCGAGGAATTTGCACGCGCCGAGTATGACAGTTACATACTGATTGATTTTGTCGAGTGCAGCGACGAGGTACGGGATTTGTTCAATGACGTGTCAAACCTCGATTTCATATTCATGCGCCTGCAGATGATATATCATGTTGAGCTGATTGAACGGAAGTCTGTCATCATCTTCGATGAGGTGCAGAACTGCCCCAAGGCACGACAGGCCATAAAATATCTCGTTAAAGACCGTCGTTATGACTATATTGAGACCGGCTCGCTGATTTCTATAAGGAAAAATGTTGATGGGATACTGATACCCAGCGAGGAACTTACGGTCAATATGTACCCGATGGATTACGAGGAGTTCAGGTGGGCTTTAGGTGACAGAGTGTCCGTACCTATGCTTGAGGAATGTTTCAGAGACCGAAAATCTCTTGGGGATGTAGCCAACCGCTCACTCATGCGCGATTTCCGGCTGTATATGCTTGTGGGAGGTATGCCGCAGGCCGTCGCCACTTATATAGAGACGAACAATATGGAGAAGGTCGATCGCACGAAACGGGGAATAATCACTCTCTATGAAAACGACTTCAACCGCATAGACCCATCCGGCAACGCATCGCTGCTGTTCCATAACATTCCGTCGGAATTGACACGCAATTCAAACCGTTATATGGCGTGGAGTTCAACAGGCGGGGCAAGAAGTCACGAGCTTGCGGACGTGCTGTCGGAAATGAAGGAGTCAATGACGGTCAATATGTCATACCATGCCAACGATCCGGGTGCCGGGATGTCGTTGCACCATGACACAAGCCGTTTCAAGATGTTTGTCGGTGACACCGGACTTTTCGTAACACTTGCATTTTGGGATAAAAAATTCACACAGAATGTAATATATGAAAAACTGCTGAGCAACAAACTCAGTGCCGACCTCGGCTATGTTTACGAGAATGTGGTGGCGCAGATACTTAAGGCCGCAGGCCACGAACTGCACTACTATACATTTCCGACAGAGAGCGGAAAACACAATTACGAGGTTGATTTCTTGATTTCAGACGGAGACAAGGTTAGCCCAATCGAGGTGAAATCGTCCGGTTACAAGGCTCATGCCTCATTGGATGCTTTCTGCTCTAAATTTTCGTCAAGAATTAAAAATGAATATCTTGTATATACGAAAGATATGCGCAAGGATGGCACTGTATTGTGTCTCCCGGTATATATGACAATGTTTTTATGAAGAAATCTATAAATATCGCAAACCGGCTCGATGAAGTCAATGGGATTGTTGCCGCTTGCAATGGTAGTACGATGTCTTTTGAACAGGCGTATGAGCTTGCACGGTTCTACTACGACCTTCAGGACACCAATGCGCTTATAGCCGATGCGGAGGTTATGGCAGGTGAGGATTTGTCAGGATTACGTGAGATAGCTATTTCCCTCAAAGCAGAGACCACGACACTCCTTAATAATATAGGGCGGCTTGACGGCATTGATTTCCGGGGGATTGCAAACGCTCACTCCCGACATTACCATGCCATATTTCAAAAGGCTTCTGATGAACTTAACCCTTACTGGAAACGGTACTGCGAGCTGAACCACCGCCTTGACTATCTACCTCTCGGCTCAAAAGAGTATGCCGAGGCTGAGAAGGAGTGCGATGCTGCAAAGGCGGAACATGACAGGCGGCAGACCGATGTCAGGAGAATATATGCTGAATACGAGCATGAGAACCGGCGCGCCGGGGATGTCTTTTCCCTCAAAGCCTCACACCTGTATGCGCTTGCCACGAAACTGAACGGCATAGCCGGAAGTATTATAAACGACCTTGACCGCATGGAGAAAGGGGAAGGTCGATGAACGGAGGTTTGTTGCTTGAAACCGCCAAGTGGCGTGATGTGGTTGAACTGGGCTTGTGCATGGCGATACACGATGTCTGCAACGACAGCCAGTTTGAGAACTGTACCCCTCTCGATTTTGCCAATTTCCTCAACGTAAGGGAAGAGGCAAAATCCATTGCCGTGCTGCCGAAGGAGAAACTGCGGGTCTGCTACATGGTCTTTGCCGTGGCGAGTAACATCAGCCCGAGGAAAGAGGCTGAGACATGGGCGCGGTTGTTCCTGCAACGCTGCGGCATCGCCAGGTCATACTACGACAAGCACCGTTCCGACATCTGCGCCGGCCATGCCACCGAGGACAACCGGAATTACCGCAAATCCATTGATGAAGCCATAGAGGAATGGCGTTCAAGGCGCAGAATCCCGTAATAATCCGGCTTATCCCCATTTACAACAGACATATTCGTTTTAACGACGCACTATACGACTGAAATTCAGCGTATGGTGCGTTTGTCATTTTTAACCTTTCCCCGTGAGACCCACATTGTGCCACACGGGGACGGCTGTAATTTTGCATCGGAATCAAAAGGCTGACAAGTCTATCAATCAGCACATTCTAAAAACAAAGAATATCAACTAAAAAACTTTTGTCGATGCAGACTAAACGAAAACTTCTCAACTCTCAGGAAGCCGCAGACTATCTCGGCTTCTCCCTGTCGTACTTCCGCAAGATGATGATGCGGCGCGTAATCCCCATGTACAAGCCGAGCGGAAAGATATGCTTCTTCGACCCCGATGACCTCGACGCATACCTCAAGAGCGTCCGCATATCCTCGCAGGACGAAATAGACGCCGAAGCCGCCCGCTATCTCGCGAACAAGAAGCCTCTTTAACCCTCACAAATCAAATCATTAAAGACTATGCCGACAGACATAACAACCACGCCGGGAGGAAAGACCGGCAAATCATCGGATACCAAATCCAAAGAGTCAAAATCCGGGAATCAAAGGAAAACCCAAGTCATCATGGAGTTTCTTGGCGGATGTACCCCCTACGAGGCAGACGCGCTCCGAGCCATGCTTTCGATTGCGACAGGAAAGAGCACGTTGGAGACCATGCCGCAGTATGACCGCTCCGCGCTCAACCGCTATCTCAACTTCGGTTGCGACAAGGAAACCGAAGGTGTGGACGGCATCCGCGCACATCGGCAGAAGCGGGCACTCGGACTGATGAAATCGGTGTCGCAATATGTGGGGAAGGAAGAGATAATAGACATCACTACAGCACTGCTCACCGTATCTTCCGACAGGCAGGACATACAGACGGTGTTGAACAGCCTTCCGAAATTGCAGACTCCCGGCAGTGGTGCAAATGCAGGAAACACATCGTCAAATGTGCCTATACCGAAATAGGGAATCATTGTCATCCCTCTTTTCCCTCCGTTTTCATTGTTCCCCAATCCTCAATTAGAAAATTGTCGGAGCTGATGTTTGAAGGATATTTGGAAGCGCAATCTTATATATAAATTGAATATTCTGGAAATATTGACTGACGAGCAAAGGGGACAAGGAGAACCGCCGACAAACTT
>Ga0209694_1002559_pt1 | contig 14573 bp, 13 predicted proteins | sample GluameincwithD2O_FD_187499 | JGI IMG/M metagenome (GOLD analysis project Ga0209694, IMG submission 187499) | Mouse cecum microbial communities from Vienna, Austria - Glucosamine amended microcosms incubated with D2O (SPAdes) (version 2) | ecosystem: Host-associated > Mammals > Digestive system >...
TGTCATAAATTGCGTCCTCTACTCCTTCATCGGATAAGCTGAACCAGCATTGCAGCAGATACATCCGCAGCATGGTTTCTATCTCAATCGGCGGACGGCCGCGTTTCCCGGTTGGATAGTGGGGGACAACCAGCGATACCCATTCCTCCCATGGGATGATCTCGTCCATGATTTCCAGAAACTCTTCCCGTTTTGTTTTCTTTTTCCGGCATCTATATTCCATATTGCTAAAACTTTCCTGTTTCATACTCCGCGCCCCCTTTCCTTTATTTTATCACATCTTTTATCATTTGGGGGGATTAAATCAGCGTTTCCCAAAATGTCTGAGGCGCTATGCACTACTACGGATTATTTGCTAACTGGGAGAACAGAGTTGTCCGACATTTCTGCAATCACTTCTCTGCTTGCAAGATTAGACGAACCCTTCTTAATTGGGGCGGAAATGTTACTGAAAGGATATATCAATAGTATTAGTTTTATAAAAGCAAAGGCAAGCGAGCAGGCGAAAGGAGAAAAATAGCAGCCTCAATAATTTTTATCCCATGCGGCATTGCGAACTTTATTCAAACTTTCTCAATTCTTTTGAACCGTGAGTATCATGCAATTAAGGCATCGAGGGAGACAGCACTCTTTCGATGCCTTTTTATTGGAAGGGGGAACCCTATTGATGCGGCCCTTTTGAGACAATCCATATCAATAACTACGGTGACGTACATAGACCACCTCTCCAGTTTTTCAAAATGGCGCGAACAGCCATAAAGCTGTTCGCGCCTCTTTTTTATTTCGACTGCTTTCGACTGTATTTCCCATCAAATTCGGGGGAATACAGTCGAAAGCGGCCGATTTTTTTTGGAAAGACATGCGAAAAGCATCGAACTTTATCTGACAATAGAGAATTTCATAAAAATTTACGAAAAAAATGTCTTCCGGCTCAAAAAGCCACAAATGGTTTATTAGATGGCAGGCTCCGTCGTCGTTGGTATCCGTATATAGCAGAATATCCGTGACTCTCCATCTCAAACTGCATACCCCAAAAGATTGAGATTGGAGATTACATAAATGAATTATGACATGAAGCAAAGCGGAGATCGTATCCGTCAGCTCCGTAAGGAAAATGGTTACACGCAGGAAAGGCTTGCCCAACGCTAAATATTGACCGAAGTCTTCTAAGCCACATTGAAGCGGGCAAACGAGGCTGCTCTATTGATCTGCTAGTTCGTCTTTCTGACGTTTTCAATGTGTCATTGGACTTGCTTATTTTAGGCAAAGATAAAGCACCGTTGGACACTAGCAGCCGAATCCTGCTGAGATCGGACATAACGGAATTAATCGGCCGCTTGGAATCGTTCAGGGAAAGGCTGTAGCAAAACGTGACTATTTGTCACGGGAATGTGACTGATTTACTCTAAAAATCCGACTTTTGTTTCTCTACAATAAAAGCATAGCCGAAAGGCCATGCTCCTTGACAATTTCACATCAGCAGTACGGGGAACCACCCGGACAGACGAGCGTTCAGCAGCGCACGCCATGACCCGGAGGGGGCGTTAGCCCCCTCCGGTGAGCGAGAATGCCACCCGCTGGGGCGGCCCTTGGCAGGACCGTCAGCGTTGACCCTGTCCGGGTATATAATGAGACACCTATGCGCGGCCTGAGATCCAGGCCGTGGGGCTGCCCTGGGGTTGAAAGCAGTAGAGACCCCTGGTATATGCCCGCGCGGGTCTTGCCGGACCCGACCCGTACTGTTCCCGATCCACCGGGGCGCGTGCCGCAAATACGGTGGAATTGAGTGAAGAAATTGAATTTGTTTAGGGGAATTTTACGGATGAATTATCACGACAGGCGAGATGCCCGAAAGGACATCGACCATATTTTCAAGGATTTACTCCCCATTCACGGAATGCCGGAGCGCCCGGAGCAGATCGCCCTAAGCCACCGGATGCTGGAGGCCATGCAGGGCGGCGGCATCGCCCTCTGCGACGCCGGAACCGGCATTGGCAAGACCTACGCCTACCTCGTGGCCGGAATCGTGTTCCATGGTTCGCCACCCTCCCGGCCTGTTCTCGTTTCCACCTCCAGCATTGCTTTGCAGAAGGCCGTGCGGGACGAATACCTGCCCTTTCTCTCCGCCGTGCTTATGGCGGACGGCATGATCTCCGTCCCGATTGAGGCCGTGATCCGCAAGGGCAAGTCCCACTACGTCTGCGACCAGCGGCTGGAGCGGCGGCTGGGCCAGCTGGACCTCCGAAAGAAGAACTGGAGGGCCGGAAACGCCCTGCTCTCCCTGCGGGAGACGCTGGACCTGGACGAGGCGCCCCGCCTCAGCGGTTACGACCGAGAGCGAGTCTGCGTTCCCAAGGTCTGCGACTGCGGACGGGAGGATTGCCGCTACCACGCCTTCCTGGACAGCTGCGACGGCAGCCAGTATTCCTTCCAGATTTGCAACCACAACCTTCTGCTGGCGGATGCCATCCACCGTGGCACGAGCCGCCAGCCCATCCTCCCGGACAGCCTCGCCGTCATCATCGACGAGGCCCACAAGCTGCCGGAAACCGCCCGGCTGTTGGTGGCCCCGAACCGGGCCTTTACGGTGGTCCGAAAGCAGGTCAATCCCCTGCTCTCTCCCGCCACCCGCAAGAGGCTGGACAAACTGGCCTCGACGGTGGCTCTATTCAGCGAGGGCCGCCCTGACATGGTCTTCTATCTGGCGGAGGACGCCCGCGATACCGTTATGCTCTGCGCCACGGTAGCGGACCTGACTGCCCAGCTCCAGAGCACCCTTTGGAGCCAGCCCAGGCCCATCATCCTCACCTCCGGCACCCTCGCCGTAGGCAGCGACTTCCGCCGTTTTCGGGAGGAGGCCGGACTGCTGGAGGACAGCCGGGTAACGGAATCCGTTTCGTTTTCCCCTTTTGACTACCGGGAAAACTGCCTGCTGTATGTGCCGCAGTTTCCACCCGGTCAAAGGAACGAAGCGTATTACGATAAGCTCACCAACGAGATCGCCCTGCTGCTGGACGCGGCCTGCGGCCACGCACTGGTGCTCTTCACCTCTTACGCCGCCATGTCCGCCGTAAAAGAACGACTGACGGCAAAGGACCAGCTCTGGCCCCTGTTCACCCTGGGCCGGAACGCAGGCCGCACCACGGAACAGTTCAAGGCCAGTCCTGGAAGCGTCCTGCTGGCCACCGGGGCCGCCTGGGAGGGCTTCGACTTCCCCGGCGAATGCGTGTCTCTGCTGGTAATCCCCCGTCTGCCCTTCGCCCGCCCAGACGCTTTGAAGGAAAAAGAGCGGGAAGCCTTCCCGAACCTTCACTCCTTCATCCAGGCCATCGTGGTCCCGGAGATGCAGATCAAGCTGAAGCAGGGCTTCGGCAGAGCCATCCGCACGGAAACCGACACCTGTGTTGTGGCCATTCTGGACGAGCGGTCTGTCCCCGGCCAGCGTTACTTTGAGGACGTGAAAACCGCCCTGCCAGACATGCGGATCACGGATAGCCTCCAGGAGGTGGAGGCGTTCATCCGCAGCGTCAAAGAGCCGGGCTACTTCCGGGAGGGCAGCAGATAACCAACCGGACTCTGGAGGATATCGTATGAGGACTAGCATTGAAACCCGCGGCAGTATCGACAGCCTGCCCGAATTTTGCACGCCCGGCGACCTGTCCCTGATTTTGCCGGTGTCCAGAGCGACGCTGTACCGCATGGCGGAGCAGAAACGGATTCCCTCGCTCCGAATTGGGCGGCGCATTATTATCCCGCGAGAACCCTTCAAAAAGTGGATTGAGCAGGAGAGCGAAACCGTGGGAAATCCTTCGATGGGAGTGATATAGCATGGCAAGACGGGCAAAAGGGGAGGGAAGCCTTTACCAGGCGCCGGACAGGAGCTGGGTATTTCAATACCGGGTAAACGGACAGCGCAAAACAAAGCGCTTTAAGAAGAAAGCGGACGCCAAAGCGTTCCAGGACGCGCTCACCGCACAGATGGCCGACGAGGAAAATACGCCAGGACAGAGCGTCGAGGTGGTCACGCTGGGCGAGTGGATGGACCGCTGGCTGGAGAGCTACGCCAAGCCCACTGTGAAGCTGTCGACCTATTGCAGTTACGAGCAGTACATCCGAAGCCACATCAAACCGCAGATCGGGATGATCTATATGAATCGGTTGCGGGTGGACGACCTGCAAGACTTCTTCAACGAGCGCCGCCAAAACGGAAACGTCAAGGCGGAGGGCGGGCTCTCGCCCAAGACGCTGACCAACATGCGGAACCTCCTGCACCTGGCCTTGGACCAGGCGGTCAAAAACAAGCTGCTGAAGGAGAACCCGATAGAAGGGGTCAGACTCCCTAAGAACGTACAGCGTGAAATGCGCGTGCTGAGCCGGGAGGAGCAGGATCGTCTTATTAGAGCAGCGCGGCAGGCCCCGGAGCCTGCCGCGTTTGGCGTTATCTTTGATCTGTTCACCGGATTGCGGCTGGGGGAACTGTGCGGCCTGCGCTGGCAGAACGTGGATATGGAGCAGGGAATCTTCCACGTCTGTGAAACCCGGAACCGGCTCCCGAACCACGACGATTCCATCGCGGCCTCCACCACCGTCAAAACGGTGGCTTCCACCAAGACAGACCACTCCCGGAGGACGGTCTATCTCTTGGACGAGCTTTTCCAGGATTTGAAGTATTACAAAGAAATCCAGGATTCCATTGCCGCCGAGTATCCCGGCTACAACCGGGAGGGCTATGTGTTCTGTCAGGAAAACGGCCAGCCCTACGAGCCCCGCACCTATCAGGACCTGTTCAAACGCTGCGTGAGGCAGGCGGGGATCAAGGACGCCAACTTCCACGCCCTCCGCCACACCTTCGCCACGAGGTCCCTGGAGCAGGGGATGGACGTAGTAACGCTCTCCCGGCTGCTTGGCCATGCCAACCCGTCCATCACGATGGACAAGTACGGCCACGCCCTGGACGACCACAAGCGGGCCAGTATCGGGAAGCTGGGCGGGCTCTACACCGGAGCGAAAAAAACGCCCTCCCCAAAGAGAGAGCGTGAGCGCTGAGCGGAAAACAGCCGCTACGGCGGGATAGACATCAGCGGTTCGGAGGAAACCGGAAAATAAGCATCAGATAAGCATCAGAAAAAATGGCCCGCAACTTTTTCGATGGAAAAACCGCCGATTTTACATAAAATCGGCGGTTTTCTGGTTGCGGAGACAGGACTTGAACCTGCGACCTCCGGGTTATGAGGGCGGTCAAGTACAGAAATGTACCTAAAATGCGCTTGAAATGCGTTGTTTTAGGTACACTTCTGTCTTATTTTTTGACCTAAAACAGGGAAAGTGCCGGAATGCACGTGCTTCAATACGCTGAGGTACGGGGGATTGCGGGGATTGTGTTAGAAAAGTGTTAGAACGGTTAGAAGCTTTAAACGTTAACGTTGTGTTGAAATTAGTATTTTTCAAAACGCATATTTGTGGAACCAAAATCCATACCCAATTCACGGCTTGTAAAATCATCCCAATATATTATATCATTTTTAAAGGTCAGGGTTCCTGACATATCAGTTAGTACTATGTATGATCCATCAGCGGAACCTTCTGTATTTGATTCATCAAAAGATACCCATATACCATTGTCATAAGATAGCTGGCTGGTACTCGAATCATAATATCCACCAAATGACCATGTATCGTATTCCCAAGCGCTGGATGACCAAATAGCTTCGACGATATAATAGTCATCGCCATCTGCTGTGATAGTCATACTGCATCTTTGGGACCAGGAATCTTGCCAATTCCCAGAAATATCAGTGGCTTTAATATTGTTGTTTTTTTCTGAATAATTGTCCGTCCAGTTATTTCCGCCGAAGTAGTTCTTTTCATCCGGAGTAAATCCAAATTCTTCTGTAAGAGGAACCATCATACCAGATAGCATTTCCCCCTCTGCCAACAGCTCTGAAAGGCGGACATAATATGTACCATCATCCATCCATGAGCAAAACTCAAAAAGTTCAGCTTCTTTATCCAAATAGTCGCTATTTATCAATATAGAGTACGAATCAACACCTTCTATAATGTCTTTTGCAGGCAAAATTCTATATGTAACATCTATCACTTCGGCGGGATCATCACTGAAACAAATCTGTAATGTACCATTACCGTTCCAGTTGAAGTTCAAGTATACGTACTCACCACTTGCCGCATCCTCAACAAGTGCATATTCGCCATCCAAAAGCATAGTGCTGGAACCGGATATGTCATTTAGGCCACCAAAGTCATCTGAACCAATTGAGTCTCCAAATATGCTTAGAAAGGAAATAGCAGAGGGAAGCAGCGAGAGGACTACAACAGCAGCAAGGACAATAATCGCTGAACCTATAGAAGTTCCATATTTTTTCTTGTTTCCGGTTGCAAGGACAGCCTTACAATGTGCGCAGTATTCCTTATTAAAGTTCTTTCCAAATCGTATGTAGTTGACAAAAGCCCAAACAGAACCAACTGTGGACAGGATTCCTCCAAGGGCTATTATAGGCAGCGAAAAACTATGAAAGGCGATTGAAGTCACAATCAGAGCAGCAATCAGGATAGCGACCGGAATTAGAAAATATTTTTTGAACAAGTCGTCGCATTTCCTGTAAAAGCAGAAAAATAATCCCAGGAAAAACGCCGCCAAATTGAACTTGTTTTTTTGCCCTTCATCTACCTTCCTGAACTCGCTCAAGTAGTATGCAGCATTCTTTCCAATAACATCCTCAATGGTGTCAGCGGAAGAAGGCGCAGCCTCAGCGGCTTGCTGATAAGACCCCGTTTCTATTTTTGGCGCTTCTTGTTTTGTGGTCAGGATCGTAGCAGCTTGTTGCTTTTCTGTAATTTCACTTTTAGGCTTTGGCTCTGGTTTTGGAGACGGTTTCACTGTAGGAGCTTGTTCTTTAACCGTTATCTGTTCTTCCTCTTTGTAAAGAAACGTCCCACATGCAGGGCAGAATTTACTTTCATCAGGGACCTTTTTGCCGCAATTCGTACAAAACATAATGTTCCTCCAATCAAATTATCTGATTATCTGAGCATTGCTATAATGCAAGCAGAAAGCGCAAAACCATGGTTCCAAAAGCGTAACCGCATAACCCGCCTGTTATGAGCCTCCTCCAATTCGATGATTCCTTGATTTCTAAGTACTGAATAAACCAGTCAAAAAGCATGATTCCACAGAATAGAAGCAAGATCATGTAGGATGGTTTCCAAAAACGAATTAAAACCAAGGAGAAGGCCTGGCCCACAAATACACCCGTGCATCTAGCACATACCGGGAACTGTTTTCCATGGATAAAAAAGCTGCGGTCCGCCCGTTGATGACAGCCAGATATTTTCCCAAGGTACATGCACAGATTGTAGAAGTTTTCGTGTTTCATTAGGATTCTGCCCAAGCGGAAAGTAAGGGCATAAAAAATATGCCAACTAGAATGACGATAGCGACACAGGCTATAAATTGATATACATATGTCTTTTTCTTCTCCGGTGGCAAAATTTCAATAAAAGAACAGCCGAGGTCCTCTTTGAGAGCTTCCAAGACACCGCCCCAAATCCCAACAGAAAGACTAAACGCCACACAAATCAGAACTAGGGAAATAAAACTAATGCCGTAGTTCCAGATTGCTAAAGAGAGTAATATCCCACTAATAAATGAGTACACAAAGGAGGAGGCAATCATAGCCTCACCTTTGTTGATTGCACTCTTTTGTGAAATATGCTCTTTACCGCATTCCAGACAGGTCCACCAAGTTTCTTCCTTGATATTCACCTTTGAGCCTGTCCCGCATAAGCCGCAGAGCAATCCAAACGGGCCTAAAAGGCATAATCCACAACAGCCATTACTGAGGTTATATCCAGATTGCTTGATATTCGTGTTGCTTTTTTGCATTGGCTGGCATCCTGTAGAATGGCAAAACGGGCATACCGTATCATTTCGGTCAGTCGCTTCAGCTTCCAAAAAGGTAAGAAAGTCATTTTGACACTCTTTGGCAAAACTAGCGGCAGAACTGACAGCCTCCGAAAAGCCTTTTTTCACATCTTCAGCCGTCACTTTTGGCTGTTCGGTCTCAGAAAGTTTCTGCCCGCACTTATGACAGAATTTCGCTTCTTCCGGATTGTCTGTGTTGCAATGAACGCATTTCATATTTATCACCCGCCATAAAAAATATAGGAAGCTCCTCTTCACATTATACCGGAATATAGAAATAAAATCAACAAAAATATATCGATGAATATAATCTGCCGAAAATCCGCCATACTGGATAAAATAGAGGCAACTCATTTCAGGAGGTGGCCCATGGCAGAGTTCGATGTAGTGGCGAGAATCCAGGAGCTTTGCCAGTCCCGTTCCTGGACCTATTACCGCCTCGCAAAATCGTCCGGCATACCTTACTCGACGCTGAGTACTATGCTCCATAAGACCGTGGTGCCGTCGGTGCCATCTCTGATTAAGATTTGTGAAGGTTTCGGCATCACCTTGGCGCAGTTTTTCTCCGACCAGGATGAATCCGCAAAACTGACGGTAGATCAAAAGGAATGCCTGTCCAAATGGAATCGCCTGGATGAAAAAAGCAAAGCGTTGGCTTCGGCCTATATGCAAGGACTTATGGACCGTCAGGAATGATTTGTAAAAACACCCTGGGTATTGCTGCCCAGGGTGCTTTCTCAGGCCAAATGAGCCTGTTCCGTGATGTACTCCACAATGGCCTGTTTGGGAATCCTCCAAACCCTTCCGTTCCGATAGCCTTTCAAGCTCCGAGACGTGAGAAGCGCATACAGGGCGTTTTTGCCAATCTTCAACGCTTCACAGGCTTCATCAGCGGTCAGCAGATCGTCATATGCTTCCAGCATTTCTGTTCTCCTTCCTGCAATGTAGATTATCCTTTGACACTGGTGGTTCATCATGACGCTTTTCCATGATTGATAGAACCTCCTTTGGCGGTATTTATATTTATGTTGGTCGGGAAGTAAAAAAAATTGCATACTGTCACGAACCAGAGGATTTGCCTTTTCATTCAACCTCCGGTTCGTGATGATTGCAGATGTAAATTAGTGCTCCGGTTTCTGCGTCATGACCTCCAGCGTAAGGTGAGCCGCCATCAAGAAACCTCTTTCAAACTCTATCTGGCGTTCCAGGTTGTGCAGTTCCTCGGCTTGCGCCTGATACTTCTCCCAGAGTTCCGGTTGAGCGGCGCAGAGTTGTCTGGCAGACTGCTGGACAGATTCCGAAAGACTTCCCAATTTGGAATCCTCCTCTCTGGAACTTGAGAAAGTGATACCGCTGGAGAAAAGAAGCTGTATAATTGATGCCATCTTAATTCGTCCTTTCTTTATTGAAGTTATGGCAAAGGCCGCTAAAATTCTGATGCGGTATCCAGGAAAAAGACAAGGGGCGTGGAGTGCTGCCTACACTCCACGCCCTGCTCAGGTCACCAGAAATTTCGGCTATAAAGCCAGTCCTCTAAATCCTCCGGGGTAAAGCCCTGCTCTGCCATAGCGTCTATATCCTCGGGTGTGCAGCCGAACATAGCCGCTACGGCCTTGATCTCGTCCAGATGGGTCCTGTATGGTTTTTCAGAATAAGCAGGAGCTTGCCAAAGCGGCTGGCAAGGATAAAAGCTGGAATCATCAAACTGTCCATAAGTTGTCTGCCCCAATGCGTTGATGCGGAGGATGTCGCCACAACGGAGTTGTACCGTCTCGTACTGCTTTCGGTATAGGCGGAACCTCCGTAAAGCTGCTTTCAAAATGCTTTCGGTAGAAGCGTAGATATACAGTCCGATTGTAGGGAAGTGATACAGGCACAGGGGATTATCCCCCTTGACGATATACAGGTTATCCGAAGCGTCCAGCACCGTAAACGAAAAAGAGCCCTCGACCTGTTCAGCCATGTACCGGAGACTGTTAAGGTCGAGGGCATCTTTTTGCTCAATCAATTGAACGCCGATGTAGCTGTCGGTTTCGATCTTGGTGCTGGGAAGTCTCAAATTGCGCCGCAGGATATGATCGTTATAAAGGACACCGTTATGAGCCAGCGCAAAAGGCGAGCCCTGGACATATCCGAGAAACGGATGATTGTTGTAATTTCTGTCTGCTTTCCCCTGGGTCGCCATACGGGTATGACCCATGACAACAGAGGTATTCTGTGGAATGTGAAACGACATGAAATGAGCGGGCCAGGGCCGTTTATAGACCTGTAGCCTGTTGCGGCTGTTATAGGCAATCCCGGTAGCGTCGGTGCCTCTGTCCTCGGCGGAAACTGCCAGGGCGGAAATCAGCCGTTCCTTTTGCTTCACTGTCAGGCTATGTCCATAGTCAATCAAACCAAACAAACAGCACATATCATACCTCCTCTTCCGCAGTCACAGGTTCGTTGATGTAGAGCCGTCTTTCTTTGAGGTACCGCACCAGCTCCGGTTCCACACAGCCGGAGACAAAGGAGGTCCAGGACATGGCCTTTAACTCGTCATCGGTCAAATAAATTGCCACATCGCAAACCCGATTAACGAGCTGCAACGTGGCGATTAAGGTATTCAGTTTCAGTGTTCCCCGGAAGATGCGGAACTCGATGGTGTCTGTATTTTGGAGATTGATACAGGCGTAGCGCCCTCGCCCATTTCCCTTTTTTGCGTGGTCCAGGATTTCCTTCGGGTGGTCTTTGTACCCGTACCTGGCGGCCCACTGGTCAAGCTGCCGGGGAGTTCTGCGGCTGAACTTCAACAGCTCCTCCCAGTGTTTCTCGAAGAAGTACAGCACACGGGCAATGGCGGCTTCCTGCGCTGAGAGCGTGTCACCAAAAGCATTTCGGCTGACATGGACATGAAGGCCGCAGGTTCCGGATTGATGGGAGGTATAGCCCATACGAACCGCTTCCCGCAGGAGGGCCTCCCAGGGCATATTGTGCTGATGGTACTCCAAGCTCATAGGATGGGTGACAATTTCAAAGCCATCCTCCAGAGAGCCATCATGTTTGCAATAAATGCAATCGGCCTCTCGATTAGCTTTCTCTATGATGTTTCCAGCGTTGGCGGAACATTCCCCAGCGCCGTCAATTTCCAGTTCTACGCCGAAGTATCGGGGGCCTTTGCCCAAAAAGATGGGGTCAGGCTTAAAGTAGTAATCTTGAATTACATAGCTGTTGTGAGGGCGGTGAATCTGGCGATAGCAGTCTGAGCAATACGGAGCGTCGGTATCGTCGTCCTCATAAGAGGCATCATCCATATGCAGGAGCGTTCCGCAGCGGGAGCAATGGACGTAGTAGCCCTGATAACAGTTTTCGCACAGGGGAGTCGTGTCATTGCCGGAGTTGTCGTCCCTCCAGATGCGTTCGCCACAATGGGCGCAGATGATGGTTTCATCCTCCAGACAGCGGGGGCAGAGGTCCTGCCCGTCAAAGCTTATTCGCTGTGTGATCGGATGCCGCTTGCCGCAGATTTCGCAGACAAAGGTTTTTGCGGTCATGTTTACTTCCTCCTTGAATTTTTCTAAGTTCCTATGATCCTGAGTGCAACAGGGAATGTCGGGATCATACTTCAAGGAGATAGTATGTAATTCAGTTTTTGTCGATTAACAGAGAATGTAGTGCGTGATTTCAAATTAACTTCGTAGGCGCATGAGGAGAAGTGATAATCTTTAATAATGCGTCAAACAGTAATATAAGGAATGGTATTTCGTGATATTAGAAGGTATTACGTATACGATTCCTGCCATTGCCTTACGAAACAGGAGGAAATATAATGAAAAATCACTCAGTTACTATTAAATTGTCAGATGATGAGTTTAAAAAATTACAGCAAAGTGCAAGACTTGAAGGTACTACGGTTAGCCAATATATTAGGGAACGAATCAATAGGATAGAGCCTACGAACGGAAGGGACATAGAGATAGCGGCATCGAAAATATGTGAAATTTACATTGAGTTAAGCAAACGAGGATTTGACGATAATGAAAATGTAATGGAAGGAATGGACAGATTATGCCAAATATTATACTGATTCAAAATGAGTACCTTGACAGGCATTCTCTGGAAAAAGTTCTCAATTATGTCCTTCGATCCGACATAGTAGGCGGATACGCTCTTGACCCTGCTCACGCATTTCAGCAAATGTGCTTTGTCAAACGTGCGTTTCACAAAACGGAGGGAGTCCAGTTAAAGCATTTCATCATCGCTTTTACTGGCGCTGATCTTTACCGCATGGATTTTGATGACATTTTAAAATTAGGCTTCTGGGTTGGCCAAATCTTTCGTGAATACCAAGTAGCATTTGCTGTTCATACGGATACAAGGCACATTCACCTGCACCTAGTGATGAACACAGTGAGTTTTCTGACCGGACGTAAATACAGTGATGGGAATGTCGGCTTTCTGCGATTGAGGGGAGAACTGCAAAGAAAGATTCCAAGGTCCGATGTGGGATTGTATTGGTCTGACCCTCGGTCTAGGTGCAATAAGTATTCGTACACAGAGGATGATGAGCTGCTGCGCATCAAATAGAATTTATATAAGGGCAAAAAACGACAAGATTCCCGCCTCAAAGTGGATAAAATAGATTTTGTTATAAAAAATAACAGAAAAATTTATCCACTACGAGGAGGACACGAAATGTCAAAAAAGTTTATCACAGACACAATTGGAGATTCCTATAAAACCTGGGATTCTCAACAACCCGTCATCATTCATGCGCCGACAGGGGCTGGGAAAACGCACTTTATTGTAAACGTTCTCTTGCCCTATGTCCAGAGCCTGGGGAAAAAACTGGTCTACGTGGCAAACCGCTCGGCGTTGGAGAGGCAGGTAGAAAGGGATATTCCCGACCAGTATCGAGATTCAATTGTGACATGCAGTTATCAGCAACTTCCATATCTTCACTCTATACAAATGAAGAAGACTGCTGATCCACGCAAATTAAAAATGGACGCAATCGCATCTGCTGACTACTATGTGCTTGATGAGGCTCACTACTTTTTGGCGGATGCTAATTTCAATACAAAGGTCGAAGCGTGCTTTAAGGTATTGGAGACGTTGAAAGGCAGGAACAAACATAGTATTTGGATTTACATGACAGCTACGATTTCATATTTGTTACTCCAGCTTCGGCCGCCAAGAACCGACATTCCCTATTTGGAAAGTCCCCAAAATTACAGTGAGAATCGTTTTTTTAGTGTGAAATCGCTTCTTGAATTTAAAGAAACGCCTAGAAATATTATTAATCGATTATTACAGCCCATACATCTTTACGAAATCGCCTCTGGCAATAATCTTGCAGACTTGTATTTAGAGTATTCTCCGGCTTTTCAAAATTTAGGATGTTATAAGCCCAACTATTTTGCTGATAAATTCAACAGCATTAAATGTGATTTGTGCAGGGACAGAGACAAGCAGTACCGATACTATCAAATAGAACCTGATTACTCCTATATTAATCCTGTCTACTTTGATAAGTGGGACGATATCCTAAACGCAATTGCAAATACTCCTTACCACGAAAAGTGGATTATTTTTGTTGAAAAGAAATCAACCGGAGATTTTCTGCTGGAGAAGGCCATAGAAGCTGGCTATACTGATACGGTGTTCATAAGTTCTTCCCGCCGAAAGAATAGAAACCTTTCAGCATCTAAAGTTTTTCAAGAAATTGTTGAGAATGCTTCATTCCGCCAACGTATTTTAATTTCAACTAAAGTGCTTGATAATGGAATAAATCTGAAAGATAATGCTTTGCATCATATGGTTGTGGATTCTTTTGATGAAACAACATTTTTGCAATTTATTGGTAGAAAGCGTAAACTAAATGAAGGTGATTATCTCCATTTGTATTTGAAAAACGAAGCAGAAGAAACGATTAGGCGAAAATTCAGAAATCAGGTTTTACAAATTATCTGCTTTTGGTATTACCTTTTGACTGTACGTCAAAGTAACCGTAATCCCCAATACTTCGCTAAAATAAACGCTTATGTCCAATCAAGATATTTAGAAGATGGCAACTTTAAGAAGCCATTTAGAAAGTATGTTGAGGCAGTAGATATGACGCTGTCATCTGTTCAAAATCAACGGATAAAGGACGATCCCGCATTATTCTTCGACATGTATAGACCAGCAGAATATTCCAAGAGAAAGTTGACTTACGATTACTATAAAATAATGACAGCATTTGAACAAGCAGAAAATGAGCGTTTTCATATAGCAGAGGAACATGGTATAGATACAGGGGAGAAGTATGAAACGATAGCTCAAGATTTGCAAGCAACACAGTTTTTTTGGTTAAAACAACAGCTCTCCTGGATCGGATTGAATGATGCAGAACATGATCCAATTAACCCGAAATACTGGATCACAAGCCAATCAGGACAAGCTTCTAAAAGTACTCAAGAGCTGGAGAAATTTTTGTCCTCCTTTGAATCGGGGACCATACTATCGATAGGTGAAGAAAAATCTCTAAGGCAATACCGCACAATGAGGTTTGCCTAAAAATAAGACATCCTCAACTGATAAAATAGCTGAGGATGCCCCATGAACTGTTCATTCAGGCAACACTGAATCAGGCCGCCAGACCAGGTCTGTC
>Ga0209694_1002560_pt1 | contig 14572 bp, 15 predicted proteins | sample GluameincwithD2O_FD_187499 | JGI IMG/M metagenome (GOLD analysis project Ga0209694, IMG submission 187499) | Mouse cecum microbial communities from Vienna, Austria - Glucosamine amended microcosms incubated with D2O (SPAdes) (version 2) | ecosystem: Host-associated > Mammals > Digestive system >...
TCTTTCATTGTGCAATATTGGAAACAGTTGCTATTGGCATGGTGTCTATGATGTACGCAATTATCGTCTGGTAATACTGTAATGAGATTAGACCAACATATTTATTGACTAACACCTTTGAAATTGTTGTCAGTGTGGGGCGTGGAGAGCACCCGAAGCTTTTTCTGCTTTACAATGTAATGACAATGTTGTATAATGGCTGTAGGAGGGATGATTATGGCAAACACATCATTACTGCAGGTGCGGACTTCTGCAGAGGATAAGGAAAAGGCATCCGCGATACTGGAAAAGCTGGGGACGAACCTGTCAGCAGTTGTAAATATGCTCATCAAGCAGATAATTATCACGGAAGGGATTCCGTTTGAGGTAAAGATGGGCCGTCCTGTGTATTCGGCAGAAGAGGCGGTAGACGAAGTGAGGGCGACAATGGCGTTTGAAAACATGGATCTGACAAAAGAGGATGTCCGGATGCTGTATGCTTATAAGAATGGTGATGTTTCGGGTGATGACCTGCGCCGGGAAATTCTGGGAGGTGCAAAGTAGCGTATGCCGGATGAGTTATACTGCTACCTTGATATTGCAAAGGGGAATATGTTCTGCAATGCCATGTTTCTTTTCGGGCAGGCGGAGGAGATTTTTGGGAAGCTGAAAGCGGAGAATTATCTGCATGGGCTGGAAGAGGATGGCTTTGCCATCCGGTTGGCATATTATTTTTCAGAAATCAATGCCCTGCATCCGTTCCGGGAAGGCAACGGCCGGAGCCAGAGGGAATTCATCCGCTGCCTGGCGCTGCATAATGGATATGTGATAAATTTCGTGAATGCGGACAAGGATGAAATGCTGGAGGCGAGCAGGGAGTCTTTCCTCTGTGAGTATGGAGCAATGGAGAGACTGTTCAGAAAATGCCTCAAAAAACAAGTAATAACATGAAATATCAGTGAAATGTAAAGACCGCCGCTAGGTTTTGCGGTTCATGCCTAATCTTGGGCAAGAACCTTCATTGCCATATGCGGCGGTCTCGTATGTGTATATCAAGTTCCGTTATTACTGGGAAGTGGTACGGCAATCATTTTTCTTGGCAGGCTTCCCTTTGAAGCGAGGTAATACGATTTACCAGTTACAAGGAGAAAGGGATTGGTCTATTTCAGAAACCGATTCTAAGATAAAATCCAATATGAAGCAGATTTTCATCACGTATGGCAAATACTTCCCCCTGCATTTTTTCTACGAGGAGTTTTACGATGGACAATCCCAGGCCGGTAGACTGGTTGCGTTCTTGGCGTTCCACATAAAACCGTTGGAATACTTTGTAAGGATCCAGCCTTGAATCTTCGGCAATTGGATTTTGGACACAGATGCAGATGAAGTCTCCTGGTGCATGGTTATGTGGGAGACGCACAGGCATATCTGTATCTTTTGTGATGGAAACCACCACTTCTCCAACAGAATACTGCAGACAGTTTTTCAGGAGATTCTGCATCACCCGCTTAAGCAGTTCTTCCTCCGCCAGGCCTTTGTAGATGGCACCGGGGCTTAAGCGCATTGTGAGACCCTTTTCCTCGAACATGGGTATAAAATCTGTCATAATGTTGGCAATCAGGTTGGTTACATTTAATATTTTCAGCTGCGGCTCCTGCTCCTGATTCATCAAATAGGAGTATTCAAAAAACTGCCTGATCCGCTGCTCTAATTCGTCCGTATGCCGGAAACAGACGGACAGATATTTTTTACCCGTATCATCAGTCTCACAGCGCTCCAATAGCTGCAGATATCCTCTCAGGACGGTCAGAGGAGTCCGAAGATCGTGGGAAATATTGGTAATCAAATCTTTATATTCGTTTTCATTCCTTTTTTGAAGCTGTCGGAACTCCTCGTCCTGTCTGAATATCTGATTTAAAGCTACAGTCATTGCCTTCAGGTCGTTATCCTGCATTTCCAGTGCAAGCGGCTTTTTGACCGGGGCGCTGATTCGAGATTCCAGCTGACGCCTGAGGCTTCGCAGCTGCAATTTCAAACCTGCAAAATAAATGATAAAAATGATCCATAACGCACTGATGACAAGAACTGCAGGCATCATCGTTTCCTCCACTATTTTAATTCTGTTTTTTGAAATTTCAGATATCCAACTGTCCCAATAAGGAGGGGCCATATCAGGCTGATCCCGATTGTCTGGCAGATATCAGCCCATGTCACGTCTAATTTCAGTACCTGTCGATACAGCCCAAGGGGAGTGTAATTGACAATCCTCAGGAGCTTTTCGGAAAGGATGGATGCCAGAAGATTCCCTCCGAATAAAATGCCCACAAAACAGATGCCCATTGTGGTTCCGGTTTTTCGCGCAAAGAATCCGATAATGCCGCAGACTGTAAACAGACTGATATATGCCGCGCTGCCGGCGGCGATCATTCCAATAATATAGGGAATCTGAGTTAAATTTCCGCAGATGTCCGCTGTGCCCAGGCCGTTTTTGACTCCTGCCGGAAGCGCTGTCACACACCAGTAAATCAGACAGAGTACGGTCACAACCATAGAATACATCAGCATTTTAGCCAGATAGACAGTGCTTCGTTTTTTTCCATAGGAGATCGATTCCTGAATCACCCGGTTCTCGAAGCTTCCGCTGATCATCCAGCCTGCAAATAAACTGGCAAGCAGCAGGGCCATTGCGCTGTCCCCCATTATGCCGCAAATAGAACCTCCAAAATAAAGGTCATACATTCTATCTAATGCTTTGATTTCTGACACATTGGCTGGGTCAGTCAACTTGAATCCAAATACGGCAGATGCAATTACTGTAATGATCACTACAATTTTCAAAGGCAGTGACTTCCGTACCTGATACCATTCACAGCGTAATAAACTAAGCATTTTTGTTTCGCCCAATCACATTCATAAAATAATCTTCCAAGCTTGTCTCACACACGGAAATTTTTGTGATAATGACGTCATTTTCATGCAATATCTGCCCCACTCGTTCCCTTTCGTCCAGAAAATCGAACAGCTTGACACTGTTATCCGGCATTACCTGAAAATTTTGGGTATGCAGCTTTTCTTCCAGTACCGCTGTCAATTGGTTCACATTGACAGCTTCTAAGGATATATAGCATCTGCACCGGTCGTCCAGCTCTTCGTGGGAAAGAACCTGACGGATCTCGCCTTCATGGATCATGATGAAGTCCGTGGCAACCTGATATAATTCCGGCAGGTTATGGCTGGAAATCAGAATTGTCTTATTTTCATATGTGCTTAGTTTTTTAATTAAGTTTCGTATTTCGATGACACCGGCCGGATCCAGGCCGTTAATGGGTTCGTCCAGCATAAGCAGGTCAGGATTTCCGATGAGTGTCGCGGCGATTCCGAGCCGCTGCCTCATTCCGAGGGAGAAGTTTTTAACTTTCTTTTTTCCAGTGTCCTTAAGACCGACAAGCTCCAACAGTTCATTTTCAAATTCATAATTTGGTATGCCTTTCATCAGACACTGCAGGTGCATATTTTCTTTTGCAGACATACCAGCCACCAGCCCCGGAGCTTCAATCAGGGAACCGATGCGTCTGCCCGCTGTTTCCAATCCGCTGCGGTTTTCCGTGCCGAATAATAGAATGCTGCCCTGTGTCGGGAATCCAAGCCCTGCGATCATCCGCATCAGTGTCGTCTTTCCGGCGCCGTTTTTTCCAATTAAGCCGTAAATCTTTCCTTGCTGCAGACGCAGATTGACATGGTTCAATGCCCATTGAGATCGATATTGTTTTGATAAATCTCTTGTTTCCAAAACTATACTACCCATAATATGTATCCTTTCTGTCATGTAGATTTCTTAAGAATGATTTTATTATAACGGAAAGTATAGCGCTTAAAGGTTTGATAAACGTTAAGAAAAAACATGTTATTTGTGTAAAATCGTAAAGAAAAGGTTAAGTTTATTTTGCAAGCCGGTAACCCAGCCCCCACACTGTTTCGATGTATTCGGTTTCGCTGTGGGTTTTCATCTTAGTCCGGAGGTTGCTGATATGTGTCTTGATGACATTCTCATCGCCCAGATACTCATATCCCCAGACGGTTTCATAGAGGTATGCCTTTGAAAAGACTTTGTTTGGGGACTGCAGCAATAATTCTATGATACCGTATTCCTTTGCTGTCAGCTCCAGTTCGGCGCCGTTTACTGTGAGCGTTTTGCTTTCGGTATCCAGCGTCAGTTCTTTATAGGAGAGTTGTTTTTTCTGGTCTTTCATATGATATCGCCGCAGATTGGAAATGACTCTTGCGGTTACTTCGCCCAAATCAAATGGCTTTGTGATATAATCATCTGCTCCAAGTGTCAGCAAATCAATCTTTGTACCTACCAAATCCTTTGCTGAAATCACAATAACCGGAATGTCACAGTCTTTTCGGATTTCTTTTAATATTTCGTCTCCGCTCTTGTAGGGAAGCATCAGATCCAGCAGTACCATGTCAAAGTGCTGGTTTCTTAACTGCCTGACACCGTCAAGTCCATCCCAGACGGATACGGTTTCATATCCATTGTTTTGCAGATTCTGTGCCAATAGCTGATTGACATCTTTTTCATCTTCGATAATCAGAATACGTTCCATATTATATTGCTCCTTGTATCATCTGCCTTTTAGGGTGCAGTTTAAATGCGATTTCATGATTTGTTCCGCTACATCATTTTAGTAGTTTTAGGAGTTTAAAGTCAATAGCCCATTCCAATCACTCTAAAAAATCTCTAAAAATAAATGGTATTTTAGAGGGTGATTAGAGAAAAGTATGATATTCTGCTTTCAGAACCGAAATGATTGGAGGGAAAGCAGATGAAATATAAGGGATTTCACAGAATGATATGTATTTTACTTTCGGCGGCATTGGTGTTTACAAGCCTTGCCGGATGTGAAAAAAAGGGAACATCAGAAAGCCCGAGCGGCGCCGGCGGGGATGACAGCGGCGGCCGGGCAATGGGGCGCTATATGGAAGAAGAACTGTCCCTTCCGGCAGAATTTTCTTCTATCTATGATATGAAAAAGCTGGAAGACGGCTCCATACGGATAGCCGGATGCAGTGAAGACAGGGAAAGCGTGTGGGAGACAAAGGACTTGGGTATATCATGGGAGAAGGTATACGATTTTCCAGAAGAGCTCCAGGATGACGTCCGGGATACGGCTGTATCATCAGGAGGCCGGGTTGCGTGTGTATATGATGAAGGAGCGGATGCCGACATGAAAGAGATTTTCTATCTTATGGAACCGGACGGGGCATTTGGCCGGATTCCTTTTGAACTTCCGCAGGCGGAGGAGCTCTATGTAAACCTGGTCAGGCAGATTTTGTTTGTGGGAAATGACCGGCTTCTGATTTGTGACGATCAGGGGATCGTTTATCTGGTAAACGTAGCAGACGGCAGCGTAGTACGGACATTTGAGTTTGGAAACTCCGAAAATATGTACGTTGCATTTGCAATGGGAAAAATGCTGCTTTTTCAGAGCATTTCAGAGGTGCTTCTGTATGACAGCGAGACTGGGGAGCAGCAAAGTCCTGGAGAAGCGATGCAGAACGGACTTACAGAGAGCGGCATGATACGTGCAGCTGATACATTGGACGCTGGAGAAAGCATTTATTATGTCACAGAACAGGGGATGTACCATTACCGATTCGGGGGAAGCATTGTGGAACAGCTTATAGACGGAGAGCTGAATTCTCTGGGCAGTTTTTCTGTGGATGTGGGTTCGCTGCTTATGCTGGATGAACGGAACCTGTTGGCGGCAAAGAGCGACGGCAATGAAGAAGCAGGATCAAGGGCGGGAATATTAAAATTTGCATATTCCGAAGATACGCCCGCAAAGCCTGATAAGGAATTGAAGGTATATTCTTTGTATGAGGACAATTCGATACGGCAGGCCGTCGGCGGTTTTCAGAAAGAGCATGCAGATGTATATGTTCACTATGAGGCTGCACTGTCAGGAGAAAACGGCATGACTGTTTCGGACGCATTAAAGACTCTGACTACGGAAATTATGGCGGGAAAAGGTCCTGATGTGCTGGTCCTGGACGGGATGCCGGTTGAAACCTATGCGGAAAAAGGCATATTGAGGGATTTGTCCTCTGTGATTGAGGAAAATAAGGAGGAATATTTTGAAGATGTGCGGAACGCATACAGAAATAAAGAAGAATTATGCGCGGTGCCTACAAGGTTTCTAATCCCTATGGTTCAGGCTGGCAGTGCATATTATGTACCCGGTGAGGATTTTGATACTTTTACGAGACGGGTGGGCGCATTGGAGAATATGGAGCCGGAAGAGGTGATTTCCAGATTTTGGTACAGCAGCAGCGCGGCATGGAAAAAAGAAGATAAGACTCTGGATGAATCAAAGGTTCAGGAATTTTTTGAAGGATTAAAAAGGGCCTATGGAGACCCGCCGGAGGGCGCAGAAGAAAAGGAAGATTCCGCACTGCCCGGCACAGACATCATGCAGGGGGACTTCCGGCTGCTTGCAGGAACCTGGAAGATCAGTGCGGGGCTGTTTGGCGCCAATCCGGACTATAAGTTTCTCCTTGCAGTAACAGAACATCTGGATGGCGGGGACTTTGGCTGCATGCCGGGGCAGGCAGAGCATGTATTCGTACCGTCTGTGACTGTGGGAATCAGCAGTAAAGGCAGCCAGCCGGAGGCAGCGGAACAGTTTGTGAAATACCTCTTCAGCGGGGAAATGCAGAAGATTTCGCAGGGCAGCGGTTTGCCGGTGCAAAAGGAAGCATTTCGAAGCACCATTGACGGACATCAGTACGAGGGAAATACATCATGGGTGGACTTGGAGGAAGGAATCCGTTTTGAACTGGCCCCAAGGACGGAGGAAGAGATACAGAAGCTCATGGGACTGGCAGAATCACTGAAAACGCCCGCACTGCAGGATGAAGTGATAAAGGAAGCGGTATTGGAGCAGGGGGAGAAGGTGCTCAGGGGCGAAGCGGATCCAAAGGAAGCGGCAGCCGCGGTTGCACAGAAGGTGAATCTTTATCTGGCAGAATAGAGAGTTTCGGTGAGGCTGTGATGATGAATCAGAAAATGAAAACCAGGGGCAGGAAGGATTTGAGGGGTCTGCTGTGGATTCTGCCGAGCTTTCTTGGAGTATCTGTTTTATATCTCCTGCCCTATCTGGATGTATTTCGCCGCTCCTTTACCGGGGCGGTGGATGAACAGTTTGCGGGGCTTAATAACTACAGGAATGTGCTTGGGAATACGGCGTTTTTACTGGCATTAAAGAATACGCTTCGGTTTACGCTGGTCTGCATTCCTATATTGATTTTGGCATCCCTGCTGTGTGCGCTCCTTCTGTCTGGAAGTAAATATGGAGGGATTATAAAGAGTGCGTTCCTGATGCCTATGGCATTGCCGGCAGTCTCTGTGGCTCTGCTGTGGCGGCTTTTGTTCCATTCCCAGGGTCTGGCGAACCAGTGGATGGGGCGGTTTGGTATGGAGGGGAGCGACTGGATGAATACCGGGAAAGCATTCTGGATACTGGTGGCCAGCTATATCTGGAGAAACCTGGGTTATGACATCATTTTGTGGATGGCGGGGCTCTCCGGGATTTCGGAGAGCATTTATGAGGCCGCGAGAGTAGACGGGGCGGGTGAATGGCAGTGTTTCTTAAGAATCACGCTGCCGAATCTCAAATCTTCCCTGTATACCATCACAGTATTGTCTTTCCTGAACTCATTCAAGGTGTTTCGGGAAGCATATCTGGTTGCGGGGAATTATCCCCATGAAAGTATCTATATGACGCAGCATTTGTTTAATAACTGGTTCCAGTCCTTTTCGCTTGACAAATTATCGGCAGCGGCGGTGATGGAGGGCGGAGTGTTATTGTTTGCGATTCTGCTTTTACAGAAAGTATGGAGGATGGATTGATGTATTTTCGGTTGCATTTAGGAAGAAAGGCAGTATGGATTCTTTTAATTGTGCTGGCTCTCCTGGCGGTTTATCCGGTGATTTTTCTAAGCGCAGGCTCACTTATGGGGGCAGATGAACTGGAAGACTGTCTCGGGGCGGTGGTTTCCGGGGCGGAAGGATATGCGAGCTTTCCGGTACTTCCCAAATATCCGACGCTTCAGCACTTTGCAGAGGTACTTTTGGACTCGCCGGAGTTTTTCGTCATGTTCTGGAATTCTATCCTGATCACGTTCGGAGTCCTTGGAGGGCAGTTTGTGGCAGGAACCATGGCGGCATGGGGATTTGCCAGATACGAATTTCCATGTAAAAGAGGGATTTTTCTGCTCTATATCGTACTCATGCTGCTGCCGTTTCAGGTGCTGATGCTTTCCGATTATCTGCTGCTGGACCGCCTGCGGCTGCTTGACAGTCTGTGGGCAGTCATTCTGCCTGGTATGTTTTCTACATTCCCGGTTTTTATCATGTACCGGTTCTTTGCGGAGATCCCGGACAGCTTAATCGAGTCGGCAAGGCTTGACGGGGCCAGGGAGTGGCAGTTGTTCTGGTATCTTGCACTTCCCATGGGATCTTCCGGGATTATTGCGGCGCTGGTGCTTGGGTTTCTGGAATATTGGAGCCTGATTGAGCAGCCTCTGACCTTTATCAAGGATAAAAGCAAGCTGCCATTGTCTGTTTTCCTGCCGGATCTTACGATGACGGGGAAAGCAGGGTTTCTGTTTGCCGTATCGGTTGTTACCTTCCTTCCGGCAATCATAGTATTTATGGGAGGACGGGATTATCTGGAACAGGGAATTATGGCAGGAGCGGTAAAAGAATAGTGAGGTGGATGAAAATGATCCGTAAAAAAGCTTTTAGGATTTTCGGAGGTTTTCTTGCGGTTATGCTTGTATTTACAATTCTGTCAAGAGCGGCAAGCGGCGCCTCAATGGCAAGGGTGGAGACAGTCAGGATATCGACGGGGACGATTGACCATAGGGTGTCTGCAAGCGGCAGGGTAGAGGCAGGAAAAGAGGTCGCGGTATATACCGAAGGCGCACAAAGGGTGGAGGAAATCTTTGTCAGGGAGGGACAGATGGTAGAAAAAGGGGAAGTGCTTTTTCAGATCAGTCTGTCCGAATTGGAAGAGCAGATTACTGCCGCCCGCCAGGATATGGAAAAGATGAGGCTTCAGAACCAGGATATCCTAAACAGCAGAAATCAGGAACAGCAGGATCAGGCAACGGCAAGGAACAGGGCGGCAGAAGATTATGATGCGGCAGTGCTGAAAGGGGAGCAGTCCATAGCAGAGGCGAAAAGCGCATGGGAGGCGGCAGAAGGGGCTCTTCGGGAGTTTCTTGAGAGCAGTGCTGATGAAAGGTTATATAGTCAGGATCAAGAGATATCCGGGGAAGGCAGTCTGTCTGGGCAGACAGATGACAGTGCCGGAGGTGAGGAATCCGGGGCCGAATGGGAAGTGAGAAAGTCTGAGTTAGAGCAGGCAGCGGCAGATGCGAAACAGGCATATGACGAGGCGGTTTCATCCAATGATCAGAACATACTGGCAGCGAAGCGGGCGCTGGAGGATTCATCAAAGGGATTAACTTTAGATAGTACACTAGAGCAGAATGAGATTACCAGACAGCAGGAAGAATTGAAACTGAATAAACTTATAGAGCTTAAGGCGGCCGAAGGGAAGATTCAGGCGCCTGTTCGGGGAACAGTGACAGAGATTATGATAACGACAGGAGATTTTACCTCTGACCAGACAGCGATCCGCATGGCAGATGCTTCTGGTGAAAGCTGTCTGACTGTCTCTGTGGACAGGACGGAAGGAGAATTTATAAGTGCAGGAAGCAGCGTGGAAATCAAGGCTTCCGGGAAGACAGAGAAGATCTGTGATTATACGGTCACGGATATCGTTGAAAATAAGGAAGACAAGACGCTGCTGGATATAAGGATTCATCTGCCGGGAGGAGTACTGGAAGCAGGGACATTGGCGGAGGCAGAGATTGTCCGCAAGCCGGAAAACTACGCGGCGACATTGCCTGTGGAGACACTTCATGAGGAGAGCGGCGGTTATTACGTATTGGTTTTGGAGGAAGAACAGGGAGTGTTGGGAACAGAACTGGCGGTACGGCGTTTTGATGTGGAAGTACTGGATAAAAACGGCACTGCCGCGGCATTGAAAGAAGGGGGATTGTCTGGGGAACAGGAGGTTGTCAGCAGTTCAAACAGGATGCTCCAGGAAGGAGACCGGGTGAGAAAGAAGGAAAAATGAAGAAAAGCAGTATGAAAGCATACGGGAAATTTATGGCGAAAATAGCAGTGATTGGGATAGGGATATACCTGTTCTGCCAGTCAGCCGCCTTCTGGGGAGAGTTGCTGTATAGTAAAAATAAGATCCAGTTTTGTCTGGAACAGTCTATAGACGGCCGGGAAGCGGCAGAGCTTCTGAAGCGGGATGAGGAATTTACGAAGGAAAGCGGTTACGAAAAGCCAGAAGCAATATCCGGCGTCTGTATCTGGGGAGAGAAAAAACAGGCCGTTCTGGAAAATAAAAATCTTTCAAGAAAAACGGAAGCAGATGTAATCTTATTCTGCGGAGATATAGAACTGCTGTTTGAGGGCTGCAGGGTACCGGCAACGGATGATATACGGGGCTGCCTGGTAGACGAGCAGACGGCATGGGAATTGTTTGGGGACAGTCAGGTTACAGGGATGGAGGTTACTTGTGAAGGGATTCCTTACATGATCAGGAAGGTCATTCCTGGGGAGAAGAAAATTGCGGTTTTCCCTGCAGGCAGCATGGAAGGACGGACATCAGGCATTCAGGATGGATTGAATTTGGGAGAGGGAGCAGGGGAGGGGAATCAAGAGAAACACAGCTGCCTAAGCAGGATTACGGTGTTAAAACCAGCGGCAGTCTCGATGAATGATTTGCAATCGTCACTATACAGCCGGTATGGGATCGCGGCAACACTTCTTGATTTACAGCTTCTGCGGGGGATAAGTGGATTTTTTGTATTATTGGTTCCGGTTATGGTATGTGTATTTGTCCTCCAGAATTTTTACAAAAGCTATCAAAAACAACAGGAGTGGATCTGGAAAGCGGTGATGGCTGCAGCAGCGCTGGTTTTGCTCATACTGGCATTGCTTTTTATAAGGCAATGGGTGCAGATTCCATATGACTATATCCCGGAAAAATGGTCTGATTTTACCTTTTGGACGGAGTTATGGAAAGAAAAGGCAGATGGTATGGAATACCTGATGAAGATCCAGAAATCTATTTTGGATTTAGAGTGGATGAACAGTTTTTTTATGAGCATAATCTGGGGTGTGTTGGCAGGGACATTTTTTGTGGCTGGAATTATACTGCTAAAACATAGTGAGTATAATTTAGAACAGTATATGACAAATCCATCTGATATGGGATAGAAAAGCTTTTGAAATATGGGGTTCCGGGATTTATTCTATTGGTAAGGCAGGAACAGCCGTTAAATATTTTGCGGCAGCTCCTAAAACCCAAAAGGATATCGTAGTTTTATAACTGCGGCATGACAGATTAAGAATGGAGGAACTCATATGGAATATGGAACAGTGAAATGGTTTAATGCAAGGAGAGGCTATGGTTTTTTGACAGGGGAAGACGGCAATGATTATTTTGTCCATCACAGCAATATTGTGATGGATGGCTTCCGGACACTCAGATCAGGGCAGGCCGTAACATATGGAATCGAGAAAGACGATAAGGAAAGAAATATTGCGGTAGACGTAAAATTGGCAGAATAATCGGCGGAGGATAAGAAAAACCAGCAGATAATAGAAACACCGACGGGCAGCGGACAGTTCCTTTCCGGGGTGTTTCTTTTTTGATGTTTCTAATATAAACAGGCTTCTGTGAGATTTCTGTGACATTTGGGTGATAATATTATATAATCCGATGTAATCAGGAGAAAAATAATAGTAGGAGAAGGTGAATATATGAGGATTTTAGTGGTGGAGGACGACCATCTTTTAAATAGTACACTTTGCTATAATTTATCTGCAGGCGGTTACAAGGTAGATTCAGCAAATACAAAAGCAGAAGCAGCGAAATACTGTGAAGAACAGGCGTATGAGCTGGCTGTTTTGGATATCAATCTCCCGGACGGAAACGGATTCACATTATGCCGGGAGTTAAAAGAAAAGTATCCGGACACTGCCGTTATCTTTCTGACTGCGAATGATATGGAAAGTGACATGTTAAAGGGGTATGAGTTAGGGGCGGATGATTATGTGACAAAGCCTTTTCATATCAGTGTGTTCCGCAAAAAGGTCTCTGCCCTGCTTGCACGGATACAGAAGCAGGCTGGAGGGGAGACCTATGATGACGGGAATCTGTCCATTCATTTCTCCGAGATGACGGCGGATTTTTTAGGAGAACCGATTGCTTTTACATCCATGGAATACCGCCTTTTGAAGGTGCTGGTACAGAACCCGCAGACGGTCCTGACCCGTCAGGTACTTCTTGAGAAGCTGTGGGATTGCGACCGTAATTTTGTAGATGAGCATGCCCTTACAGTTGCCATCAGCCGTATCCGCAGCAAGATAGAGCGCAATGGCTCTCAATATATTAAGACTGTTTACGGCATGGGATATATGTGGATTGGGGGACGTATCAAATGAATGCAAAAGACATTTCTGTAAACAAGGCCAGTGCGGTGCTCTTAGGCATTTTCTGTACACTTTCTTCCGCCCTGCTTGCAGGGATTTATCTGCTGACAGGGGAAAAGGCGGTGCTTCTTGTGGTGCTTCTTTATGTTTTCCTTGTGCTTGTCTGTGTGAGTTTTTTCCTTGCATTGATCCGCCAAAAGCTTCTGCTATTTTCGGACACTCTCTGTCAGCAGTTAGACCGGATGGCAGAGGGAGAGACAGCGCTGATTGAGAGCGAAATGGAAGAAAACCTGTTCTATAAGATTAACCACAGGCTGGTAAGGCTTTATGAAATAATGCTGAAAACGCGCGAAAGCATTGCAAAGGAGAGGACTATGCTGAAAGAATTGATTTCTGACATCTCCCACCAGGTTAAAACGCCTATTACGAATCTTAAGATGGTAAATATAACAATGCAAAAAGAGCCTATGTCAGAGGAGAAACGCATCAGATTCCTGCTGGATAGCGAAACTGAGCTTGACAAACTGGATTTCCTGCTGCAGGCGATGATAAAAACGTCCCGGCTAGAGACAGGCATTATCTCACTGGAGAAGAAGATACAGCCGGTTTATGACACGTTAGCGTCGGCGCTTGGGAGCATCCTGTTTCATGCGGAAAAAAAGCAGATGGAAGTCTCCGTGGATTGTCCGGCTGATTTAAAGGCATATCATGACCGGAAGTGGACAGGCGAGGCATTGTTTAATATTCTGGATAATGCTGTGAAATACTCGCCAAAGGGCGGCAAGATAGATATCCATGTTGAAGGCCAGGAATTATACCTGAAAATTGATATTGCAGATACCGGAAAGGGAATACCTGAAAATCTGCATGGCGCGATTTTCAGACGCTTTTACAGGGAAAATGATGTGCATGATACCTCAGGGGTTGGAATCGGCCTGTATCTGGCACGAGAAATTATTACGATGCAGGGAGGCTATATTAAGGTTGCGTCGGAAGTGGGCAAAGGTTCTGTTTTTTCTGTTTTTCTCCTGAGAGAGAGGAATGCATAGCTGTCTGGATATCTTCATTGGAACTGAAATGTCACCAAATTGTGAGATTTCATAGTCAAATCTTTGAAATTTACCTGTTCCCGGTGAGATTTCTGAGAGGATTGGCTGTTATGATATGGTCAGGAACGGAGAAAGAAGTTTCCAGAATTATTAGAAAGGATGTGGACATATGTGCATTTTACAGACGACGGATCTTAAAAAATATTATGGCCAGGAGCCGAATATAACAAAAGCGCTGGACGGGATTACCCTTACCATCGGACGAGGAGAATTTGTAGCCATTGTCGGGACCTCCGGAAGTGGGAAATCAACCTTATTAAACATGATGGGAGGCCTGGATAATCCGACTTCTGGAAGTATCAGGGTAAAAGGAAAGGAATTATCCCAGATGAAAGACGAGCAGCTCACGATTTTCCGCCGGCGCAATATTGGATTTGTTTTTCAGAATTATAACCTGGTTCCGATTCTTAATGTATACGAGAATATTGTGCTGCCAGTAGAGCTGGATGGTGACACTGTAGATCAGAAATTCATGATGGAAGTGGTGGGACTGCTTGCCCTTGATGACAAGCTGAACAGTATGCCGAATAATCTTTCGGGAGGCCAACAGCAACGAGTGGCAATTGCAAGGGCGCTTGTGTCAAAACCTGCAATCATATTGGCGGACGAACCGACCGGAAACCTGGACAGCCGGACCAGCAGCGATGTTCTGGGGCTCCTGAAAACTACAAGCTACAAGTTCGACCAGACTCTTGTGATGATTACGCATAATAATGAGATTGCCCAGCTGGCTGACCGCATTGTCCGTATTGAGGACGGCAGAATTTCATAACTTCTCGGAATCTTCAGCCCTTATTTCATGGGGCTTTCAGAACCTATTTTTCAAAAATCACCCACTTTTTTCTCTAAAACACTTGACAAATCAGTCAAAAAATGCGGCGCTTCGCGCCCCTTG
>Ga0209694_1002579_pt1 | contig 14452 bp, 15 predicted proteins | sample GluameincwithD2O_FD_187499 | JGI IMG/M metagenome (GOLD analysis project Ga0209694, IMG submission 187499) | Mouse cecum microbial communities from Vienna, Austria - Glucosamine amended microcosms incubated with D2O (SPAdes) (version 2) | ecosystem: Host-associated > Mammals > Digestive system >...
GGGTCGAAACTAGATTGCACTGTCTCTTTTTCTTTCTATACAGTGTATTGTGACCGAAAAGACCTCAAGATAAAAGGAGTTGTTCTGACCTTCCACCTCACAGGCTGGATAGGACAGGAACAACTCCTTTTCAGTTTTACTGATTAAATTTGGAGGCTTGATTCGACCTCACAAATCTTTGGATATTCGTTTTTTTGCATCCATGGCAGATTTTTGCACGCAGAAAACCTGCCCTGAAGTTCAAAAGGCAGATTGAATTCTGCCCTCAAGAGCCGGGACAGACTGTCTGTGCGGAAATATCTGCCCTTTGCATCTGTTCCGTTTTGGGGGCAGTTTATTATGCCCTCTCACGAAATCCGGGAACCGGTCTTCTTACTATACTGTGATTGTAAAGGAAAGCGCTTACCACAAAAAACAGGGAGGTGAAGAAATGAACCTGAGAGAGCTGCTGAATGAGTCGTGTATTTCGCTCGACCTGCCGCTGGATTCCAAGGAAGCCGTATTTCGGACCCTGTCCCAGGATCTGAACAGGGCTGGCATCGTGGAAGATCCCGACAGATTCCGGAAAGCCGTGGAGTACAGGGAAACACTGTCGGAAACCGGACTCGAGGAAGGGATCGCAATTCCCCACGGGATCGATGCAACTGTCAGCAAGGCTGCGATTGCCTATGTCCGGCTCGCCGTTCCCATTGAATGGGAATCCATTGACGGAAAACCCGTCCGGCATGTCTTTCTGCTTGCCATTCCGGAAAACGGTGACAAGGTCCATATCCGGATGCTGTCGGAACTGGCCATGCACCTGATCCGCAAAGAGACCAGAGATGCACTGAACTGCATTAAGACAAAAGAAGAACTGTACGGGATTCTCTGACAGTGATCCCGTCTCATCAAGGAAACGAATTCCCGTTTCTCAGTCAAGTTCTGAAAGAACAGGAGATACTCATGAATATTGCTGCTATTACCGCCTGCACCATAGGCGTGGCTCATACCTATATTGCCAAAGAGAAACTCATTGAAGCCGCAGAGAACCGCGGTCACAGCATCAGCGTGGAAACCCAGGGAAACATCGGCATCGAAGATGAACTGTCACAGGATGTGATTCGGGCTGCGGATGTCATCATTCTCGCAGCGGATATCGCAGTTGCCAGACAGGAACGGTTCAAAGGGAAACCCATAGTCCGTGTAAGCTCCGCTGTCGCAATCAAACAGCCGGAGCGTCTGATCACCACCATTGAGCACAAACTGTCTCAGGGGGTCATGTCATGAAGGAAAAACTCAAGGCGCTGCTGGTTCAGCCGATCCTGACCGGTATTTCATACTTCATTCCCGTTATCTGTATGGGAGGTCTGCTGCAGTCCTTTGGAACGATCATCGGCGGTGCCGGTGTGGCTGACGCAGCGGGAACATTCGCCTACTACCTGTACCAGGGAGGATCCCTGACCATGAACATGGTCGTCCCGGTCCTGGCAGCCTATATATCCTACTCAGTCTGTGACCGGCCGGGTCTTGCGCCTGGCTTCCTGGTTGGGCTCCTGTCGATCGAATACAAAATCGGCTTTGTCGGTGGTATCGTCGGCGGCCTGGCAGTCGGCTATTTCTGCAAACTGATCAAGGAAAAACTGCCTCTGAGCAAGGATCTTGCTTCACTGCTGCCCATGCTGATCATCCCCACTCTCGGCGGTCTGTTTGCCGTGCTCTTCATGGACTATGTCCTGGGACCTGTGCTGGGAGGACTGCAAAGCTGGCTGTCCACTCTCTTCGCACAGATGCAGTCCGGCTCCCGGGTTGTATTCGGTATGGTCCTGGGTGCACTGATGGGTGTTGACCTGGGCGGTCCGGTGACGAAAATCGGAACCACCGTAGTAAACGGACTGGTTGCCGACGGGATCCTGGGACCTGAAGGGGCCAAAGTCTGCATAGGCGTGACTGCCACACTCGGTATTGGCATATCAACCATTGTCAGCAAACGCAAATACACCGCTGCCCAGCGTGCAACCGGCAAGTCTGCCATCATCCTGGGATGCTGTCAGATCGCAGAAGGCGGTCTGCCGATCCTGCTGGCAGACCCCCTGCGGGTCTGGCCTGCCACGATCATAGGAAATATGGTCACAGGCGCCATTGCAATGTACTTCAATGTCCAGTCTCCAGTCATGATGGGCGGGCTGTTTGCCTTCCCGGTGATGAAAAATGTATGGCCGGGGGCAGTTCTTTCCGTCGTTGCCGGCACACTGACCACGATCATCATCCTGGCTCTGATCCGCAAAAACGTTCCGGAAACACAGAGTCAGCCGGCGGCACTGCCGATATCCTGCAGGCAACAGGCGCAGATTCCGCTCATCAGCCGGCTCCAGCCGTCACTTCCGCAGCAGCTGCCACAGCCTCTCCGGTCAGCTGCGACGACGATCTGGATATCAGCATTGAGTTTGAATAGAGGCAGCAGGCAGCAGACGCTGTCTGCTCCTGCCAGCTGTCTTGAACAGAACAGAAAAAGAGGAATAAACCATGAAACAGGATGTATTGAACCAACTCGTAAAAGAAAAACTGATTTTTATCTTCAAGACACAGCGCATTGGCGACGAGGATCTGCTGAGGGCTGTTCAGGCCGTGGTGGATGGTGGAGGCCGGTTCATTGAGCTGACCTACGACCAGCCTTCTGGGACTGCCTGCTGTCACGCTTTGCCGCTTCTCAAGGAGCATTTTGGAGGAAAAATCATCCTGGGCACCGGTACAATTCTGGATGAAGATGAGGCACAGAAAGCCATTGATGCCGTAACTGAATATATTGTGGCCCCGAATCTCTCCAGAGAGGTCTGCAGTCTGTGCCGGGAGAAAGACCTGATGTATATGCCAGGCGTGTTCACCGGTACAGAATGTGTTAACGCATGGAAGTGGGGAGCAGATATTCTGAAGCTGTTTCCAGGCTGTGAGATCTCACTGGATTATGCAGAAACCCTGATGGGTGTGGTGAACGTACTGCCATATTTCGCAGTATGCAAAATGGATGAAACCATGTTCGAAGACTGCCTGAATATCGGCTATGTGGGAGCCGGCATCAGCCGGGCTGTCAACAGCCGGGAACTGATCGAGCAGGGCCGTTTTGACGAAATTGAAAAACGAACCAGGAAATTTGTGGAAATTGCTGAAAAACATGAACAGAAGGGAGGAAGAAGCTGACCACAACAGCTTCTTCTTTATGTTTGAGGAACTGAAACAGGAAGTCTGGGAAGCAAATCAGATGCTCCCTACAGCCGGACTGGTCATGCTCACCTGGGGAAATGTATCCTGCATTGACAGAAAAGCCGGTGTAGTGGCAATCAAGCCCAGTGGAATGGAGTACGATCTGATGACGCCGGAAGACATCGTCGTCTGTGATCTGGACGGACACATCGTGGATGGATGCAGAAATCCCAGCAGCGACCTGCACACTCACCTGGTTCTGTACCGGACCTGGCCTGAGATCGGAGCAGTCGTTCATACACACTCCACCTATGCCACGTTGCAGGCACAGATATCCCGTGACCTGAAACCGTATGGAACCACACACGCGGACACCTTCCACGGGCCGGTCCCCTGCACCAGGGATCTTCGCGATGAGGAGATCCAGGAAGGCTATGAGACACAGACAGGATCCGTCATTGCAGAGACCTTCGAGCAGAGAAACATCGATCCGATGGAAGTCCCCGGGGTTCTGGTCAGTCGCCATGGCCCCTTTACCTGGGGAGTCAGCCCAAAGCAGGCAGTGGAGCACGCCATGATTCTCGAACAGTGTGCCCGGATGGGTGTCCTGGACAGTCTCATGGTCCCGGGATTACAGGAGGTCACCACGGCTCTTCTGGATGAACACTATCACCGTAAGCATGGGCCCGGGGCAACCTATGGACAGCCCTGACCCCATTCTTTGCTGCCATTGCCTGGCTGCAGAGTGGATACGACAGATCGTGGCCGACAGATATCACTGGCCAGGTCTGCCTGCCTGAAGCTGCCGGCGGCATTCATATCCAATCCCAGGTTGATGGAGGTTGTATGCGTACTAGAGAAGCCTGCGAAGCAGCACAGGTGCTGGAGCTGATGCTTCCGGGGACACCTGTTACAGTCAGCCAGATCGCACAGAAACTGTGTCTCACGGAAAAGCAGGCCAGGACCCGTCTGCAGCTGACAGAGGACCTGCTCATGGAGAATGACTGGGGACAGATTGCACGAAAACCGCGTGTAGGCAGCTGGATCGAAGCAGAACCTGAACAGCTGAAGAAAATCCGCGAGTTTGTGCATGAATTCCGTCAGACATCCATCATTCCGGTTGGTCAACGGGAAAGTCACGTGTTGTTCCGGCTGTTTTCCCTGAAGAATCGGGAAGGACTGTCATGTACAAAACTGGCGGGTGAACTGTATATCTCGCAGTCAACCCTGACAAGACTCATGGCCGGCGTTCAGATGCAGCTGGATCCCTGGAAGATACTGATCCTGAATGACCGCAAAGCCGGCTATATGCTGCAGTATCATGAAAACGATTTCCGGAATGCGGTGGCTGCATTCTTCATCTGCTCCGTCCGGGATGAACAGCGCAGCAGACTGCTTGGGCAGTACTTTCGCGGACTGGACCTGGCGTGGCTGCACCGGATCATCGTCCGTCAGGAACACGAATGGCATCTGCACTTCTCCGATCAGGTGTTTCTGGAAGTCCTGCTGCATCTTGCTCTGGCTATTCAGAGGAAGAATCAATCTGTGACCATCCGTGCGGAGGATGCCAGGATGCTGGAACGCTACAATGATTACCTGTTTGCGAAGGCCATCTGCCAGGAAACAGAACAGATCTTCCATGTTTCGTTTTCAGAAGAAGATGTCTGTTTTCTGACGACACGGATCATGTGTGCCGGATTTGTCCGAATCAGCGGTCAGGAAAAAATGACAGAAACCTGGGAGGCAATAAGAAGTTACGACACAAACCTGGTGAATTTTGTGGATGAAGTGCTTTCGTCCATGACAGTCATACTCAACAGTCCTCTGGCTGCAGACCAGAAACTGCGTCAGAGCCTGATTCTCCACCTTCGGTCTACAGTATTCCGTCTGCGGCACGGACAGCAGAGGAACAACGAACTGCTGCAGTATATCAAGACCGAGTACAACAGTGTGTATACAGCGAGCTGGATCATCAGCATGCTGTTTGAGAAATATTTCGATCTGCAGATAACCGATGACGAGCTGGGGTATATCGTTCTGCTGATACAGTCGGCACTGGAACGAAAGACACAGGAATACAACGCCGTGATCCTGGCAGACTTCGCCAGAAGCTTTGCTGAGCTGGTGAGTCAGAGGATCATGCGCTATATTCCCGAAATCCGACAGATTGATATACTGAGCCGATACGAAACAGACAACCCGCATTACAGGGATGCGGACCTGATCATCACCCGCAGTTCCTGTGCCGATCCCCGGGAGGTGGTGGTTGACAATCTGCTCAGTGAGGACGGAATACTGGAGCTGAAACAGAAGATCGCCAGAAGACAGAAGAACCGGTTTTCCGGCTTCCGCTCATTTTCTGCAGAGTGTTCTTCTCTTTTCTCTCCTGACCTGATTTTTCTGCACCAGGCCTTTGAAGACAAAGAAACACTTCTGCGGTTCATGACAGCCTGGCTGGAGGAAAAAGGATACTGCTCCTCGGGACTTTACCAATCAGCTTTGCGTCGGGAGCAGCTGACTTCGACATCCATCGGCAGTTCCATCGCCTTTCCCCACGGAGACCCGGAGTATGTCAATGAGTCTCATGTTGTTCTGATGACCCTGGAAAAACCGATGCTGTGGGACGGAGAGGAGATGGCGGATATCATCTTTTTCGCGGCATTCAACATGAATTCCAGGGAGGAGAAACGACGGATCGAAACGTTTTACAAAGAACTGATTCCCTGTATCAGCGACAGGGAATTCATGACAATGCTCAAAACAGCCAGAGACAGTGTGCAACTGTATAAAGATCTGTTTCACTGACATCACGAAACCATGACACGAAGCAGGTTCTGCACACAGCAGGCCTGTTTTCCATGTGACGGGGAATAGCGGAAACCGGATGGAGGGCAGGCAACAGCCACTGAGCACTCCGGTCCAGGCCGGTCAGTGGGGTACTGTCAGAAAGAGTATCCGGAAACGCTTTACTTGTCATCGATATGTTGTTGCTTTTCAGGCAGATAAGTCAACATCCTTTCTGTCCTGCCGGCACATCCAGTATCGGGACAGGCGCCGATTACAGACCCTGCCCGGATGGGGTATAATAAACAAGTTGACAGTGAGACCGGACCAGACCGGTCCGGATGCGGGAGGTACACCATGAAAAGCATTTATGATCTTGATTATGAACAGATGGAACAGGCCGCCCTGGATCACGGGTGGAAAAAGTTCCGCGGGCAGCAGATCTTTCAATGGCTGTACCGGGAGCGGGTCCATGCATTTGATGACATGACCAATCTTTCAAAAGAGACCAGGGAGACACTGAAGCAGGAATATGAACTGTCACCGCTGGAGCTGGTCCGCAAACAGGAATCAAAGGACGGTACGGTGAAATTCCTGTTCCGTACCGCTGACGGGGCGCTTCTTGAGAGTGTGCTGATGCGTTTCGATTACGGCAATTCTGTGTGTGTGAGCAGCCAGGTGGGCTGCAACATGGGCTGTGCCTTCTGTGCTTCAGGCCTGACAAAGAAAAAGCGTGATCTGACCAGCGGCGAAATGGTGGCACAGGTCATGGCGGTCCAGGAGTACCTTGGCAATGACGAACGGGTATCCCATGTGGTCGTCATGGGCACCGGCGAACCGTTCGACAACTTTGAAAATGTCATGCGGTTCATCCGGACCGTGAATCACGACAGGGGACTGGCCATAGGTGCCCGTCACATCACGATTTCCACCTGCGGCATTGTTCCGAAGATCTACGAATTTGCAGACATGCATCCGCAGTACAATCTGGCAATCTCCCTGCATGCCCCCAATGACGAGCTGCGCTCAAAGCTCATGCCCGTCAATCGGGCCTATCCGCTGGAGGAACTGAAAAAAGCCCTGGAATACTACTGCCGGGAAAACAACCGGAAACTCACCTTCGAATACATTCTGCTCAAGGGAGTCAATGACAGACCCGAACATGCGAAGCAGCTGGCAGCGTTCCTTCGGGGCATGACAGCCTACGTGAATCTGATTCCCTACAATTCCGTGGATGAACATGGATTCCGGAGCGTGAACCGGGAAGAAGCCATGAAATTCTACGACCTTCTCATGAAAGAAGGGGTGCGCTGCACGATCCGGAAAGAACATGGCGGCGATATTGATGCAGCCTGCGGGCAGCTGCGGATCAAGGAAGCCAGGAAAGGAACAGGTCAATGATCATTTCAGGCCGTACAGACCCCGGAAAGGTACGCCCCGTCAACGAAGACAGCTACCTGATCATGACCAACCGTCACGAAGATATCCTGGCTGTGGTATGTGACGGGATCGGAGGCAGCGCAGCCGGCGAAGAAGCCAGCCGCATTGCCGTGAAAACCATGTCGGACTCCTTCCGGAAATGTCCGGAATTTGCGCATGACTATGAAGTGGACAGCTGGCTGCGTCAGGTGCTGCACAAGGCCAACGACCAGATCTACAGCCGGTCGATGAAAAGCAAAAAAGTCAGGGGAATGGGTACTACAGCTGTCGGAGTCCTGATCTGTGAAATCGGCACCTATATTTTCAATGTGGGCGACTCGAGGCTGTATGCCTTCTATGACGACGGCCTGACACAGATGACAGAAGACCACAGTGTGATTGCACAGCTCGTGCGGGAAAACCGGATCACCCCGGAAGAAGCCCGGACCCACAGCCAGCGGAACACACTGACCAACGCTCTGGGTGTCTGGCGTGTGTTCCGCATCGATGTGGACAAAATCGAATCCACCTGGAAGCAGCTGCTTGTCTGCAGTGACGGGCTGCACGGCTACGTTCCACAGGATGAGATTGAAAAAGTGATCCAGGATCCGATTTTCACGCCGGAGCAGAAATCGGGAATGCTGATAGACCGTGCAAATGCAGCCGGCGGTCTTGACAATGTTACTGTGATCCTGCTGGAACAGGAGCCTCAGTTTGCCCATGAACTGGATTCCGGCAGCGGGGGAAGGGAACGGTCGTAATGCTGCGGGAGGTTGCCAACCGTTACTCCATCATTGCCCTGATCGGTCAGGGCGGCATGGCGGATGTGTACAAAGCATTCGACACCATCCTCAACCGGGTGGTGGCAGTCAAGGTCCTCCGTTCAAAGCTTTCGGAAGATCCCATGACTCTGGTCCGCTTCCAGCGGGAGGCCTATGCGGCAAGCAAACTGTCGCATCCCAATATCATTGACATTTATGATGTGGGGGAAGCCGAAGGACTTCACTATATCGTGATGGAATTTGTGCGGGGGCGGACACTCAAACAGCTGGTCATGCAGCGTGGGGCGCTTGATGTGCCCGAGGCTGTGGCGATCATGAAACAGCTGACCAGCGCGGTCAGTCATGCTCATGAACATCAGATCATTCACCGGGACATCAAGCCGCAGAATGTACTGATCAAAGATGATGGAACTGTGAAAATCACGGATTTCGGAATTGCGGTCGCCAACGATTCCGTTCAGCTGACCTGGAACAATGCAGTCATGGGCAGTGCCCATTATCTGGCTCCGGAACAGGCGCAGGGAAAGGAACCGGATCCCGCGATCGACATCTACTCCCTGGGCATCGTGTTTTATGAGCTTCTTACAGGGGATGTACCCTACAAGGGCACATCTCCGACCGAAATCGCTGTTCAGCATCTGCGGTCGGCTCTGCCTTCTGTCCGCTCGTTCAATCCGGCAATCCCGCAGTCCGTGGAAAACATCGTGGTCCGGGCTGCCGCCAAGGATCCTGCCGAACGATATCCTTCAGCCCGTGACATGGTGCAGGACCTGAATACCTGTCTTCTCCCGGATCGGGCGCAGGAACCTCCTCTGCACCTGAAAACGATCACGCTGGATCTGAAGGGCCAGAACGAACCGCGCCCCAAACCTGCGGGACGGAAAAAGAAGGCGCTCTCCAGAGTCAAGGGCATCGCGATGGGAGTCCTGGCCGGTGTTGTGCTCCTCCTGCTTGTTCTGTTCGCAGGATCTGCGACAGGACTGCTGCGGATCCCCGGTTTTCTGGGGTATGAAACAATGCCAGGACTTGTTGGCCAGACACAGGAAGAAGCGCTGCAGTCACTGGATGCGGCCGGATTCGATTCTGAAAAGGCAGAATTTGAATACAAAGTGGATGACTCGCTGGACCAGGGGCGGGTCATCGCACAGTCGGTCAATGCAGGACGGGTCGTTGCGCAGGATTCCAGTATCGTGCTGACCGTGTCCAAGGGACCAAGTTTTCTGATACCGGACTACACGGGCCGTACGCTGGAAGACGTCAAAGCCGATCTGGCGGCCCACAATGTGAACGTGACGCTGGATATCACCTCTCGGGGGGAACCCGATACCAATCCCGGCATTGTGCTTGAACAGAATGGACTGGTTCCCGGAAGCCGGGTGGATCCAGAGGCAGATAACCGTATGTCACTGGTCATCAGCGAATATCCCTCGATTGTCATTCCGCAGGAACTGATCGGGATGGATGTGGATGAAGCGAAAAGACTGCTCAACAGGGAAGGAGCCGCAGTCATCACCCGCCAGGTTTCAGGACAGGGTACAAACGTGGTCCGGGTGGATCCTCCTGTGGGATCTCTCTATACACAGGAAGGCACAGACAGTGTCGTTACGCTGTACTACTGACATGAAGCGAAAGGAAGAAGCAGGAAAGGAGCCCATGGAAAGAGAAGGGACAGTCACAAAAATCATTTCCAGTCAGTACACCGTCCAGACTCCGGATGGACCGGTGACGGCAGTACCCGCAGGAAAGCTGCGCAGAGACCGGAAACCGGTGGTGGGCGACCATGTAACGGTCAGCCGGATCCAGGACTCCTGGCGGATCGAGAAGATCCATCCCCGGCAGAACGAACTGCTGAGGCCCCGGGTTGCCAATGTGGATCAGGCACTGGTGGTCACGTCCTGCAAGGATCCGGATTTTTCGCAGCGTCTGCTCGACCGGCTGCTTTTCCTGACAGAGCTGTCAAACATCAGACCGGTCATCCTGCTGACAAAAACCGATCTGGTCGATCCGGGGGAACTGGAACAGATACGCCGACTGCTGGATTTGTATGCTGCGTGCGGCTATACAGTACTGGAATCATGTCCGGGATCCGGAGATGAGCAGCTGGCAGCGTTGCTGAAGGGCCGGATCTCCGTGCTGTGCGGTCAGTCGGGAGCCGGCAAAAGCAGTCTGCTCAACCGGCTGGATCCATCCTTCCATCTCCGCACGCAGGAGATTTCCAAAGCGCTTGGGCGGGGAAAGCATACAACTCGTCACTGCGAACTGCATGAGGTCGCCAAAGGACTGGTTGCGGATACTCCCGGCTTTTCAAGCCTCGATTTTTCCAGGATGGACCTTTCAGGCCTGGACCGGAAACTGACCGCCTTTTCACCCTGGACCGGACAGTGCCGGTTTGCAGACTGCCAGCATATCAATGAACCAGACTGCGCCATCAAGCAGGCAGTTGATGCCGGCAGAATTCCGCAGGGTCTGTATGACGACTACAAATTCCTCAGGCAGGAACAACAAAACAGGAGGTAAACTGGTATGACCGAACGTGTGGTGGCACCCTCTGTGCTTTCCATGGACTACTCTGATACAGGTGCGGCGCTGCAGATGCTGGAAAACAGTCCGGCCCAGTGGCTGCATTTCGATGTCATGGACGGACACTTTGTTCCGAACCTGACCTTCGGCCCCGATATACTGAAAGGCATCCGGAAGGGTTTCTCCGGCATACTGGATGTGCATCTGATGACATCCGATCCGGCCTGCTGGGTCGAACCGTTCCGCAAAGCCGGTGCGGACCTGATTACGTTCCACACAGAGGCTCTGGACAACGATCCGTCTGCTGTATCGGAACTTCTCGACACCATCCGAAGTCAGGGACTGCAGGCTGGCTTTTCCGTCAAACCAGGTACGCCGATCGAGCTCTTTGCCCCCTGTCTTCCCCATGCCGATCTCGTGCTTGTGATGAGCGTCGAGCCGGGATTCGGCGGCCAGTCCTTCATGGAAGGCCAGCTGGAAAAAGTCCGCTGGCTTGCAAGTCAGCGGGCAGAAAATGATCTGACGTACAGGATTGAAATCGATGGCGGGATCAATGGAACGACCTGGAAAAAAGCAGTGGAATCGGGGGCCGATACGCTGGTGGCCGGTTCCTGGCTGTTCTCCGGCGACCTGGAACAGAAAACCGCCGAAATGCTGCAATGACCAGGCCACTGATTCTGGTCACTCCGGCAACCACAGTGATTCCCGATGTACACGGGGCTGACTACGCAGCCGTGGATGCCGGACTTCTCACTTTGACTGAACAAGGCATCAATCCTGTCTTCGCATGCGGAGATTTTGATTCGCTGAAAACTCCGCTCGATCCATGCGATGTCCCCGAGGGCTGCAGGCTGCTCAGGTTTCCTGCCGAAAAAAACGAATCAGATTCACAGCTTGCTGTACAGGAAGCCATTCACCTGGGATACGATCCTGTGATCCTGACGGGATCCTTATCCGGACGAATCGACCATACCCTGGCAAACATCCGTCTGCTCACACATCATCATCCGGGGCTGATTCTGACGGATACAGGGCAGCAGATCCGGCTGCTGCCCCCGGGAACCCACGTAGTGACCAGGGAATTTCAGCATATTTCGCTGTTTGCTCTGGAGCTCTCCTGCATCTCGCTGGAATCCATGCAATATCCCCTGGACCATCGCATGGTGGACGAAGCTGATATTTACACACTGTCCAACGAAGTGGCAGAGAATGAGGAAAAGGGTATCATTCATGTCCATTCCGGCAGACTGCTGCTGGTGCAGTCAAACCTGCCATGAGCTCCGGGCGTTCGTTCGACCTGACAGCTGGAGTTGTCCTGTCAGTCCTGGGAAGTGTTCTGGTTCTGCTTCCGGAAAATATCTATGATCTGATCCTGAACCTGGCGCTGTTTATCGGCTTTTTCAATACCATCTACCAGCTTGTGCAGTATATCCTCAAAAAAAATCTGTCGGATCTCCTGTTTGGCCTGCTGTCTCTGGCATTTGTGGTCATTCTCTCCCGATGGCAGGAACTCCCTGAATGGTTTATCCGGGTAATGTTCGGCACCTATCTCCTCTGCAGTGCCGTTGTCACCGGCATCCAGCTGGTTCTTGATGTGGAAGACAGCTATCTGAGCCGGATCGCAGGTCTGCTGTTTCTGACTGCTGTCTACGGCGCGCTCGGTTTTGTTCTCCTGTTTTCCCCGGATCTTGACACCACCATCCTCATGCAGCTGTTCGGGATATATTTTGTCGTCATGGGAATCCGTTTCTTCATGAATGCACTCCCGGGCGGAGGGAAGAACTATCACTGGAAACGCGGCAGACGGATCATGCTGCCTCCGGCAATCAGCGCCATACTCCCGGACTGGTTTCTGAAACATATCAACGAAACCATGAAAAAAGGAGAACCTGTCATCCTGCACGAACAGAAAACCAGCCGCAGACCACAGCTGCAGGTCATGGTTCATGTTGGACCGAAGGGATTTCAGAAGATCGGACACATTTCCTTCGCCTACAAAGGTGTGGTGTATTCTTATGGAAATTATGATTCGGACTCCTTCCGGTTGAATGGCACCATTGGTGACGGCGTATTCTTCAACCTGGCGGCCGAAGACTATATACCGAATATGCTTCAGGTGGAAAAAAACACGATCTTCGAATTCGGGATCCTGCTTGACGCAGACCAGGAACAGGCGGTGGAGGCCGAACTCGCGAAAATGCGCAACAATTCCTACAGGTGGTATACCAAAATCGAGCGGTCAGACGGGTATGACCGGTTCAATCAGTTTGAGGCGGATTATCCCAGCAGACTGCACTACCGTTCGGGCGCGAAGATGTATAAATTCAAGGGAGGGAAATTCCGTACGTACTGGGCGCTGGGAGACAACTGTGCTGCGTTCACGGATGTGGTGCTTGGCGCGCTTGGAGCAGATGTCCTCAACATCCGCGGCATCATTTCCCCTGGAACATACCTGGACTTTCTCCAGACAGAATACCTCAGGCCGAATTCTCCCGTTGTGACCCGCACGATCCATACGCTGGCTGACGGATCAGCCATATCATCAGATGCATTCGGGAACCCGGACCGACCCTGTTGACTGGCAGGTACGTTATCCAGGGCCGAGTGACACATTGCCGCATGGCAGATGGATCAACCCAGGACATCGGCCTGCGTTGGCTGTTGTCCATGAATCAAGGAGATACTCATGCATATCGCTTTACTGGAATCACTGGGGATTTCCCCCGATGCCCTGTCCGCATTCACCAATCAGCTTGAGGAACAGGGACATACATTTGCTGTCTATGAGAAAACGACCGATCTGCAGAAACTGAGAGAAGAAGTCCGTGAGGCAGATGTTGTCATTCTTGCAAACATGCCATTGCCGTGGGAAGCGCTGGAGGGAGCTGACCGTCTGAAATACATTGATGTCGCTTTCACCGGGACAGATCACGTACCTGTGGCCCAGGCTGCAGCACACGGGATACAGGTTTCGAACGCCTCCGGGTATGCCGAAGATGCCGTGGCGGAACTGTGCCTGGGCTTCATGATCGACCTGCTGCGCAGCATCCCGCAGATTGACAGAACGTGCCGGCAGGGTGGTACAAGGGCAGGATGGCCTGCCAGACTGCTGAAAGGCAAAACGGTGGGGTTCGTCGGTGCAGGCCGCATTGCAGCCCGCACGGCGGACCTGGTCCGGGCATTTGGGACCAGGTCCATCGGATTCCGCAGACACCCGGCAGCAGATCCGTCCTTCGACCGCGAAACTGACAGCCTGGATGAGCTTCTTCGGGAAGCAGACATCGTTTCTGTTCACACGCCTCTGACCAGCAGCACGAAACATATGATTGCGGACAGGGAACTGGCTGCGATGAAACCCGGATCATATCTGATCAATACAGCCAGGGGGCCGGTGGTGGATGCACAGGCTCTCTGCCGGGCACTGAATGACGGCACGATTGCCGGAGCTGCAATCGATGTCTTTGACCAGGAACCGCCTCTGGATCCCGAAGATCCGCTGCTTCAGGCACCGAACCTGATCGTAACGCCTCATATCGGTTTTTACACAGAGGAATCCATGGACCAGCGGGCAAAAATCGTGTTTGACAACCTCAGCCAGTGGCTGCAGGGAAACTGGGTCAACCAGGTAAAGCCATAAAAAAAGAACTTGATAGGCTACGAAGCTCAGTAAAGCTAAGCTGCAACCAGTTGTTTCTGGACGTCTTTAAAGTAGTCGATCATACCCTGCCGGGTCTGGTGAGCACCGCTGATTAGAGTTCTTCCCAGTGATG
>Ga0209694_1002588_pt1 | contig 14379 bp, 8 predicted proteins | sample GluameincwithD2O_FD_187499 | JGI IMG/M metagenome (GOLD analysis project Ga0209694, IMG submission 187499) | Mouse cecum microbial communities from Vienna, Austria - Glucosamine amended microcosms incubated with D2O (SPAdes) (version 2) | ecosystem: Host-associated > Mammals > Digestive system >...
AGTGCGTTCAAAAATTGACTTGAGCGGAAAAACACATCATAAAACAGGATTGAATCAGATAAAAAGCATAGAAAAAGGGGCTGTAAATCTCGCTGATGAAAAATCAGTCGAAATTTAACAGCCCCTTTTTGGTATGTCTTTCCATCAGGAAATATTCAATTGATATCCATCTTCATAAGATCGAACTGAAGGACTCACAGCAATCTTCCTGGATGCTTTAAGCTGTACGCCATTCTTGATTTGCCGCTTCCTGCATTGGTCTGATCTGCTTTTTAATGACATGAATCAAAAAGAAGGTAATGACAACTCCGCTGACGATTTCAGCCATTGGAAAGGACAGCCAGACCAGATCAAGCTGGCCTAGTCTAGACAACAGCCAGGCAAAAGGGACCAGGGCTACAAGCTGACGGATCACTGAAGACCACATCGATAACATCCCATGACCCAGAGCCTGCAGCAGTGATCCGGTCTGAATACCATACCCGGCTAACAGGAAGGACCAGGAGATGATACGGAGGGCCGGAACGCCAATACGCAGCATTTCTTCACTGGGTTTAAACAGTCCTAAAAGTTCAGCAGGAACAAACTGGAACAGTAAAAAGCCAACAAGCATAAACAACTCGGCTGTAATGACTCCCGCTTTAAATACGCCCATGATTCGATCCGGTTTATGAGCCCCATAGTTATAGGCTGCAATTGGAACCAGGCCATTGTTCAGACCAAAAACCGGCATGAAGATAAAACTTTGAAGCTTGAAGTAGATTCCAAAAACCGCAGTAGCTGTTGTGCTGAATCCGATCAGAATCAGGTTCATCGCGTAGGTCATGACCGAGCCAATCGACTGCATGATGATGGATGGCAAACCTACGGAGTATATGGCTTTTACAATTTTGTTATCCCATTTGAAATCTTTATACGAAATCTGAATTTCCGGATTGTACTGAAAATTCAAAAAAAGACCAAGCGCGGCTCCAATCCATTGTCCGATGACTGTAGCCACGGCGGCCCCGGTGACTCCCATTGCCGGAAAGCCAAATAGTCCAAAAATCATGATCGGATCAAGAATGATGTTGGTGATCGCACCAGCAGCCTGCACATACATAGTCAGAGTCGTTCTTCCTGTAGCTGATAAGAGTTTTTCACAGGTACAGGCAATAAAAACCCCAAAACAGAACATCGAAATGACGCTCATGTACTCATCGCCGTAAACGACAATTTCTTCAACACTCGTCTGCGACGAGAAGAACAGATGCGAACACATCGTTCCAACCACCGCGAAAACAATGGCTGATAAGAGCGCTAAAATCAGAGAATGATCTGCACAGCTTTTGACAAGCATGTTTTCTCCCGCTCCAAGCCACCTTGAAAGCATGGCGTTTACACCGACTCCGGTACCAACCGCAACGGCAATCATCAGGTTTTGCCAGGGGAAAGCCAACGAAACGGCAGTCAGTGCATTTTCACTGATCTGGGCAACAAACATTGAGTCGACAATGTTATAAAGCGCCTGGACGAGCATGCTGATCATCATTGGAATCGACATTTTAATCAGCAATGAAGTCACAGGTTGAGTTCCCATTTTATTTTCTGTCTGCATAATCAATCTTCCTTTCTTTTGCCTTCTGATATGAGTTTTGTTTTTGGCAAACTAAAAAAAACAAAACGAAAGAAAATGTTCAGGACGTTACCAAACTTAACAGAATCAAATTTTTCAGGCAATAACAGATCCAAAAACTTCTAACAAGGTCCAGGCTAATGCCAGTATCCATAGCATCCAAGCGAGTTGTTAATATTTTTGAATGGACTGGATGCACCTTTGAACATGGATGAAACACTCAGATGAACAAAGATTCAGAACTGAATCAAATGCTCCTTCAGAACATTTTCTAATACCAGTTTTTAGAATTTTCTGTGCTTTGATAGGGCTGTTTTCACATGAAAAACCAACTTTGGAAACATTTGATCCAATTGCCTGAAACCTCTTGTCAACCGAATTTACAACTTTTAGAATCACCTGAGAATTCCTTTTCTGATCGCATCTTCTGATCGTATCCCTCCTCGCTCTGAGTGGATTGGATCAAGCGATAAAGACGATTCTATGTATCCATAAGGATAAGATTAAAAATTGAAGAGACAAAAAAACGAAACAAACCAGTGAAATGAAAGAATGAAAAACCAAAAACTATAGAAATCACTGAATTGGAGATATTACAAATATGACAAATGAACAGTTAAATCAGGCAGAATTTGAGCTGCAGACCAAAAACAGCTCCTGGCAGTTCAAACGGGATCCTTATCAGATTTTACAGCATGTCTGGTATGGTCCAAAAACCGGCATGGATATGAGCTACCTGCAGGAATGGCACGATACCGGCTTTTCCGGGCAGATCAGCGATGCCGGAAACGACAGAACCTATTCTCTGGATACAAGGATGCAGGAAATCCCGGTGGAAGGAACTGGAGACTACCGAATCAATTCATTGGCCATTCGCCATGCCGATGGATCCATTGCCAGCGATCTTCGTTTCAAGAGTGCCGACCATCAGGCAAAACAGCCTTTAAAAGGACTTCCGCATTCATTTTCTGAAAGCGAAAACCTCAATATTACTCTGATGGATGAAACGAGCCAGCTCGAAGTCGTTTTACATTACAGCACTTTTGAAGAGTGCGATGTCATTGCCCGCTCGATGACGATCACAAACAAGGGGGATCAGCCGGTATTCATTGAAACGGCTGATTCGGCCAGTCTGGATTTTGGCCTGCAGGATCTTGAAATGATTCATTTCTACGGTCGGCATAACATGGAACGCGAATATCAATGTGTTCCAGTCACGAATGGCATCACAGAAATCTCAAGCAAGCGGACCTCGAGCTCTCACCAGCATAACCCGGCTGTGATTTTCAAAAATCCGACCACCACTGAAACAAGTGGGAATTGCTGGGGAATTATGCTGATGTATTCTGGCAGCTTTGCGATTCGTACTGAAAAGGACCAGCACAACCAGATCCGGGTAAGTGCAGGAATCAATCCGGATACCTTTGAATGGAAACTTGAACCTGGCCAGAGCTTTCAGACACCTGAAGCCATCTTCTCCTTTTCCAATCAGGGGTTAAGCCGCCTTTCTAAAAACTTTCATCAGTTTATCCGTGATCATGTCATGAGAAGTCCTCTGGCCAAGAAGAATAAGCCAGTCCTTCTGAATAACTGGGAAGCCACCTACTTTACCTTCACAAAGGAAAAACTGCTTGAAATCGCAAAATCAGCAGCCGAAATGGGCATTGATCTGTTCGTACTTGATGATGGCTGGTTTGGCAAGCGCGACAGTGATATGGAAGGTTTAGGCGACTGGGATGTCAACAAGGAAAAGATCGGTGATCTTGGTGAACTGATCGATGGAATTAAGAAACTTGGAATGCAGTTTGGATTGTGGATTGAACCGGAAATGGTCAGTGAAGATTCTGACCTTTACCGCAATCATCCAGATTGGGTCATTCAAATGCCAAACCGCAGCCCGATCCGCAACCGCTATCAGCTTGTTCTTGATTTTTCAAATCCAGAAGTTGTCGATTACATTTTTGAAAAGATCTCAGCGATTTTACGCGCTCACGATATCTCCTATGTCAAATGGGATATGAACCGCTCGCTCTCAGATCTTTATACAAAAACGCTTCCAGCCGATCGTCAGAAGGAAATGGCCCACCGCTATGTACTTGGGGTTTATGATCTCGCAAACCGGCTTACTGAAGAATTCCCGGAAATCCTTTTTGAAGCCTGCTCCGGCGGCGGAGGACGCTTTGATGCGGGTATGCTCTACTATATGCCTCAGATCTGGACTTCCGATGATACGGATGCCAAGGAGCGCACCAAGATTCAGTTTGGAACCAGCTTCTTCTATCCTGTCTCTTCTATGGGCGCCCATGTCTCTGCTGTGCCAAACCATCAGACGGGACGCATCACCAGCCTTCAGACCAGAGCAACCGCAGCTATGGCTGGAACATTTGGTTATGAGCTCGATCCGACTTCTTTTGATCAGGAAGAAAAGGACTTAATCAAAGAACAGATCGCTCATTTCCATGACATTCAGAATACAATCCTGAATGGTGAATACGATCGTTTAAGCCATCCGTATAAGGATTCCTATTCGGCCTGGCAGTTTAATGATGGAAAGCGCGTCATCGTTCACGGCATTCGTTATGAAAAGAGGCCAAACTCCCTGCGTCAGCCTATCGAACTGCGCAATCTGAATGAAGATCAGATGTATAAAGAAACTAAATCCGGAATGGTTTTCTCTGGAAAAGCGTTAATGAACGGAGGAATTCTGCTGCCAGGAGAGCTTGGCGATAATTATCCATTCGAGTTTATCTTTGAAGCACTTCCTGAAAAAAACAATCAGAATTAGTCCGATCAGGATTTCTTCAGTCTTTTAATTTCTGCTTTAAATTCTAAATGAAATACTTCAGGTTGATTCATCCAGGGCAATGATCCGGCGATGAATCAGCCTTTTATTTTCCTATTTGTATCCTTGAGATCTTCAGACCTGTTTATGCTGTGAAAAGTGCTCATGCCAATGTAAATCAGAGGGCAGACTGGATTTGTAAGTACATCCTCCTTAAATCAAAGAAGCAGGATAACCAGGAAACAACGCAAAAAAGCTTTCGGTTTATCGTCACTGCGATTTGACCGGAAGCTTTTCAACTTTTTTGATTAATGATTAATTTGAGTGTCTTTATCTGAAAACGAAACGATTGGCTTATTTGCCCATTTCGTTCATCGAAATCATTGAAAACGAGAGGGATTCCAGAACTTTAAGTAAAGCATCCGCGGTATCCAAAGCAGTCATGCAGGAGATGTTGTTTTCCGCTGCGACTCTTCGAATGATAAAGCCATCGTCTTCGTTCTTTCTGTCATTTCTTGACATGGTATTGATAACGAAATTGACTTCTCCATTACGGATGATATCGACAACCGTTGCCGCATCGCTTTCTTCTTCGATCTTGGCTGCGTCGTGAACAAACAGACCATTCTCACGCAGGAATTTAGCTGTTCCACGGGTCGCATAAATACCATAACCGATTTCCGCAAAACGCTTAGCCATCGGCAGGATGTCTTCCTTATCCTGATCCGCGATCGTTAACAGGACGTTACCATGGACGCTGACTTTAATACCAGAAGCAGTTAATGCCTTATACAGCGCTTTTTCAAGATTGATGTCGCTTCCCATGGCTTCACCGGTCGATTTCATTTCCGGGCCAAGCACGGTATCTACCGAACGCAGTTTGGCAAAGGAGAATACAGGCGCCTTAACAAAGACTCGGTGTTCGTCTTCCTTGTGATAACCAGGCTCATATCCCTGTTCTCTTAGGGATTTTCCAAGCACAGCCTGAGTAGCGATGTAGGACATTGGCACTCCAGTTACCTTGGAAAGGAATGGAACGGTTCTCGAACTTCGTGGGTTAACTTCCAGAACATATACTTTATCGTTATGGTCCACGATGAACTGGATGTTATAAAGACCCACAAATTCAAATCCTTCTCCAATTCGTCTTGCATAATCGATGATTGTGTCCTTCACTTCCTGAGAAATCGTCTGGGCTGGATAAACCGAAATCGAGTCTCCGGAGTGAACTCCGGCTCTTTCGATGTGTTCCATCACACCAGGAATGTAAACTTCTCTGCCATCGGCAATCGCATCAATTTCAAGCTCCTTACCAACGACATACTTATCAACCAGAACTGGTGCGTCATGACTGATTTCCTTGACCGCACCAGCCATATAAGTCTTTAATTCTTCATCGTCATGAACGATCTGCATCGCTCTTCCGCCAAGGACATAGGAAGGGCGAACCAGAACCGGATAACCAATCTTATTGGCAATTACCAATGCTTCTTCAACAGTTACCGCAGTTTCCCCTGTAGGCTGAGGAATATCGAGTTTATGAAGCATCGCTTCAAATTCATGGCGGTCTTCCGCCTTATCGATTGAATCTAAAGAAGTACCAAGAATCTTAACACCGCGTTCAACCAGAGATTCAGCCAGGTTGATCGCAGTCTGACCACCAAACTGAACAATGGCGCCCAGCGGTTTTTCAAGATCAATGACTGCCATGACATCTTCAGTTGTCAGTGGTTCGAAATACAGTTTGTCAGAAATCGTAAAGTCAGTGGATACGGTTTCCGGGTTGTTATTGATGATAATGGCTTCATAGCCCATATCCCGAAGCGTTTCAACGCAATGCACCGTTGCATAGTCAAATTCAACACCCTGTCCGATACGGATAGGACCTGATCCTAATACGACGATTTTTTCTCTGTCGCTTGGAATGCTTTCGTTTTCCTGTTCATAGCTTGAATAGAAGTATGGAGTCGCACTGGTGAACTCTCCAGCACAGGTATCGACCATCTTATAAACCGGAATGATGCCGTTGGCTTTTCTGAATTCATACAACTCGGTTTCAGGAATATTCCAGCTGCGGGCAATGTAGGAATCCGAGAATCCATTTTTCTTGAGTTCAAGAAGAACAGAAGCATCCATCGGATTTTTCATCATTTCATCTTCGAGATCGATGATGTGCTGAATATGCCACAGGAAGAAAGGATCCATTTTTGTTCTCTGAGCGATGGTTTCCACTTCCCCACCATTGCGAAAATATTGAGCAATCGCAAAAATTCGTACATCGTCCTGCCGGTCAATGATTTCAAGCAGCTCTTCCTGAGACAGGCCATCGAGATCCTTCATGTACAGATGGTCCACTTTCATTTCCAGAGAGCGGATGCCCTTGAGCATGGATTCTTCCAGAGTCCGGCCAATTGACATGACTTCTCCAGTCGCCTTCATCTGTGTTCCTAAATGACGGTCTGCCTTAGGGAACTTATCAAATGGGAAACGGGCGAATTTGCTGACGACATAGTCGATGGATGGTTCAAAGCAGGCATAGCTTGTCTTCGTAATCGGGTTGAGAATTTCATCGAGAGTCAGTCCGACCGCCAGTTTGGCCGAAATACGGGCAATTGGATAACCCGTCGCCTTACTGGCCAGAGCTGAAGAGCGGGAAACACGTGGATTGACTTCAATGACATAATACTTAAAGCTTTTTGGATCTAGAGCAAGCTGTACGTTGCATCCGCCGCAGATTTCCAGAGCCCGGATAATCTTTAAGCTGGCTGTGCGCAGCATCTGGTTTTCATGGTCGGTCAGAGTCTGAACCGGAGCTACGACAATCGAATCTCCAGTATGAATTCCAACAGGATCGACGTTTTCCATGTTGCATACGACAATCGCATTGTTATTGGAATCGCGCATTACTTCATACTCGATTTCCTTAAAGCCTGCAATGGAGCGCTCGATCAGGCATTGATGCACTGGAGATATTTTTAATCCGGCTTCACAGATGGAGCGAAGTTCTGTTTCATTATCGGCAAAGCCGCCACCCGTTCCGCCAAGCGTATAGGCCGGTCTTACAACAACCGGATAACCCAGGCCGCTTGCAAATTCAACGGCTTCTTCAACGGTATGAACGATAGTGCTTTCTGGAACGGGTTCATTGATTTCATTCATCAGGGAACGAAACAGTTCCCTGTCTTCTGCCTTGTTGATAGCATGTAGATCCGTTCCAAGCACTTCAACGCCGTATTCATCAAGAATGCCATCTTCAGCCAGTTCAACAACCAGATTCAATCCGGTCTGTCCGCCCAGCGATCCCAAAATGGCATCCGGTCTTTCCTTGTAAATGACGCGTTTTGCAAAATCTAGAGAGATTGGTTCGATATAAACACGGTCTGCAACGACTGAATCCGTCATGATCGTTGCCGGGTTGGAGTTGATCAGAATGACTTCATAGCCTTCTTCCCGTAAAGATTGGCAGGCCTGGGTTCCGGCATAGTCAAATTCCGCTGCCTGACCGATCACGATCGGACCGCTTCCGATCACAAGAATTTTTTTAATATCCTCGCGTTTAGGCATATGCATTCTCCTTCTTATTTTTTTCTTCTTCCATCATTGAAATGAACTGGTCAAACAGATCTTTTGAATCTTCAGGTCCGGCATTGGCTTCCGGATGGAACTGAACGCTGAATACCGGATATTTAGTATGGCGAACACCTTCGCATGATTTATCGTTTAAGGCCTGATGCGTCATAACCAGATCCGTATCCTTTAAGGAATCGGCATCCACGGCGTATCCATGGTTCTGTGAGGTAATTTCAACATGACCATCATCGAGGAAAACGACAGGATGGTTTCCACCGCGATGACCAAATTTGAGTTTATATGTCTTTGCATCGTTGGCTAAGGCAATCAGCTGATGACCCAGGCAGATTCCAAAGACAACGGTTTTGCCCATCAGCTGCCGGATGGTTTCAATGGCTTCCGGAACATCTTCCGGATTTCCTGGTCCATTGGTTAACATGACTCCATCCGGTCTGAAGTTCATGATGGTTTCATAAGGAGTGTCATAAGGAACAACGACAATATCACAGCCTCTTGAAGAAAGTTCGCGAACAATTCCGAGCTTGGCTCCGAAGTCCATTAATACGACTTTAAGTCCACGGCTTGGTACGGAATAAAGCTTGTGAGTCGATACGCGTTCTACCTGATCATGAATAACTGGAGTTTCATTGATTTCCTTTACGATTTCTTCAACATTTGCATCGGCATCCGCCAGTTTCGCCCGCATGGTCCCTTTATCACGGATTTTACGAGTTAAAGCGCGGGTATCGACATCGTAAATGCCGGGGATGTTTTCTTTTGCCAGAAATTCATCCAGGCTTTCCTGACTTCTCCAGTTGGAGGGATGTTCGCAGTAATCCTTAATGACAAAGCCAAATACTGCCGGTTCAATGCTTTCAGAATCATCCCGGTTAATTCCATAGTTTCCAATCAGAGGATAGGTCATCATAACGATCTGTCCGCAATAGGAGTTATCGGTTAGAATTTCCTGATATCCGGTCATCGATGTATTGAAAACGAGTTCTCCAACCTGGAAATTGTCCGAACCGATGGCCTTTCCGGGATAAACACTCCCATCTTCAAGAACTAAAATTCTTTCTTTATTCATGTTTGGCTTTCCTTTCTTTGGATTGATACACAGTTTTTCCATTGCAGAGTGTTTCTTCAATCACGCAATCCGTAATCCATCCGCCAAAGGGCGTATTTTTGCCTTTCGATAAAAACTGATCCGGATCAATGACTTCCTGCTTATCAAAATTGACCAGAACAAAATCTGGTCTATATCCTTCCTTGATTTCTCCCGTCCTTTCAAGCCCAAAGCGCCTGGCCGGAGCGGCTGACATCCAGTTGACCAGCTGTCCTAAACTCCATCTTTTCTGACGGGATACAAATTCGGTATATAACAAAGGAAAAGCGGTTTCTAAAGCGACAATTCCAAAAGGCGCTTTTTCCATTCCTCTTTCCTTTTCTTCTTTGGCATGAGGCGCATGGTCGTTGGCAATAAAATCCAGATCTCCATTTTCAAGGCCTTCAATCAGAGCCATGCGGTCTTCATGAGAGCGCAAAGGCGGATTCATTTTCCAGTTTGGACCTCTGACATCGTGATCTTCGAGCAGCAGGTGATGAACAGTGACTTCGGCTGAAACATCAGCCCCTTCCTGTTTGGCCTGATGCAATGCTTCAACGCTTTCCTTAGCCGATATATGATCTGCATGATATTTCAGACCAATTTCCCTAGCCAGCTTCAGATCCCGAATGAGCTGCTCACTTTCAGTCTGTGATGGAATTCCGATCCATCCATTCTGATCAGCCCACTTTGAGGTATGAACCGAGGCGGCAGGTCTGCGAAAGTTCATATCTTCGGTATGACAGCTGAACATCACATCTGCAGCCTTCGCCTGCTTCATCGCTTCTTCCATGACATCACTGCTCGCTACGCCAACTCCATCATCTGAAAACCAGGAAATCCCCAGTTCCTTAATCGCTGCATAATCCGTTGGCTTCTGCCCCGCTTCATTGACAGTAATCGTCGCAAAAGGAATCACACGTACCAAAGCTTCCTGATCCACGCGCTCAAGCATTGTTTTTACAGCCTCTGGTGTGGAAGGAAATGGCTTAGTATTTGGCATGGCAAAGATCGTAGTAAAGCCGCCATGAGCTGCTGCCGCACTGCCTGTAGCCAGCGTTTCCTTATGGGTATATCCAGGATCACGCAAATGAACATGGGTATCGACAAGTCCTGGCAGAATGCCAAGTCCGCTTGCGTCAATCACTTTTGTATTTTCATCTTCAGCTATGATGTTTTCGTCAATTTTCAGGATCTGTTCTTCATCAAAAAGAATATCCGCTTTCTGTAAAGTGTCATTTTGCAGGATTTTTCCATTTTTAAGAATTGCTTTCAATGAAAGTCCTCCTTTCCTTGCTCTGTATTACTCCTGTTTCCTAACTTCTAATTTTAAAGCTGATTCGTTATTTTGGTTTGCCATTTATTCTGACCATCTGCTTTTTTCTGATTAAATCTGGATCATGGTCAGATCATTTCAATCTGCTGAATCTAATAAACTGAATCAGAAAGCATTGCAAATCCCTTTATTTCGTTTTATTTTGATTGTCTATTTCTTTAAGCAGGAAGCTGTTTTTGAATTGTCATCACAGGGTTTTGACTTTCTTGCCTGCCTTTTCTTTTTCCGCTTCCAGTTCTTGTTCTAGTTTATGCAGCTTATCAAGCTCATCCTTGAGATCGAGTTTTTCAAACGGTTCCTGAGAAGTCAGCTTTTCGAATGGCTTCAACCCAAAAGCCCGTTTTAAAACCGCTTTGCGCACCAAAACGCCATTGCTCATCTGTTCAAAAATTCGGCTTTTCTCTGATTCAACCAGATCGGAGTCGATTTCAACTCCACGGTTTACCGGAGCCGGATGCATGATGATCGCATGATCCTGCATTCGGTTATAGCGTTCCTTATTCAGACCATACTGGTTCAGATAGTCTTCTTCCCCCTCTGAAAGGGTCGCTCCGCGTTCACGCTGAATTCTTAAAAGCATGACAACATCCGCCCAGCCGATATTTTCATCCATATCGACAAATGGATACCCTTCGCGTTCCCATTCTTTTGGTCCGGCAAAGCGAACCGTTGCGCCCAGGCGCTCAAGCGCTTCCCGGTTGCTGGCAGCTACGCGCGAATGGGCCACGTCGCCGCAGATCAGAACCTTGATTCCGTCAAATTTTCCAAACTCATTGTAAATGGTCAGCAGGTCAAGCAGACACTGCGTCGGGTGGTTTCCTTTTCCATCTCCGGCATTAATAATCGGGATCTGTATATCTTCAAGCTCTGTAAAATATTCATCCTGTGGATGGCGAATGACCACCGCATCATAACCAATGGCTTCAAAGGTCTTTACGGTGTCATAAAGCGATTCGCCTTTGGTAATGCTTGACTGATCGGCTGTGAAATCTACAGGCTGGGCTCCTAATTGATATTCTGCGGACTCAAAAGAATAGTGAGTCCGGGTCGAGGGCTCAAAAAAAAGATTAGCAACCAACGCCTTACGCATTGGTAATTGCCAATCTTTAGTGGAAATATAAAAAGCTCTCGCATCATTGAGAATGTTCAGAATATCGTCTACGGATAAATCCTTCATGGTTAAAAGAGAATTCTTGTTCATCAAAATCCCTCCAATGATCGATTGCGTCTGTTTTGATATCTGCATTATTGTATCATTGTCCAATTGCATTTCAAGATCCATTTTCAAAATGTCAAATTCCATGAACGGGTCATTTTAATCCGGTCTTTTAAGTCATCAATACAGATAAGTTTTTATCCTTTTTATGTTTTCAGAAGATTTTCTTTTTTCTTCCATTTATTCAGGATTCAGGCATTCCATTCATTTTCCGCTTTTTACCGGTTCTTGTGCAGAATTTTGTTTTGAAGGATTTGATCATGACCAGCAGACCGCCTTTCTAAACGATTACAAAACAATCCCGATAGGTTAATCGCTTTCATCATTTAGAATTCTTAATACATTCTTAACCATTTCCCATAATGATATGACAAATTAAAGCCGTTGATTGCGTATACTGAAGTCAGACAGGGGATAAAGAAATGATTAATGACAACGTTTTTTTCTTTCTAAAATTTAAGAATGATGTCCGCTTTTTCTATGACAGCCTTCCTTTATCACAAGCGCTCATCCTGATGAAAAAGCATGGATATTCTGCAGTTCCTGTAGTCAGCCGTTCCGGTGTTTATTTAGGCAGCGTTTCTGAAGGGGATTTTCTCTGGTTTTTGCTCGAACATGGAAACGATGAAAAAGCATTGGAAAATCACACCATCTCTGAATTAATTCGAGAAGGTTTTATGCCTGCTGCTCCCAATACAATCAGTTTTGAAGATCTGCTTGCCATCTCTCTGAACCAGAACTATGTTCCTATTGTCGATGACCGCAATATTTTTATTGGAATTGTGACCCGACAGGCGATTCTGAATTATTTTCTGGAATCGAGACGATCGCTTTCTCTTTCTCCAAAGATGATTGAGCTCGAACGCTATGAAAAACCACTTGCTGCCAAATCACTGCATGTCTGAACCATTCAGAACTCAAAACGCCGCCTTCTGGCGTTTTGAGTTCTTTTATTCTTTTTGATCTCTTCAAGGCAGTGGAATCCTTAATATACTGAATGCTGCAGTTCTGCAGCTGCCAGTTTTTCGCTTCGCAGGTCTGCCAGTGATCTTTGACTTTCGTGTGCCTTACCAACGGCAACAGTCAATGACGTATAATTGAATTGAAATACTTTAAAATAAGTTAAAAAAATAAAATAAACTTTGCTTTAAGGAGAACAACTCATGGATTCTGTTTCATCAATCTGTATTGCCCTGATCTTTTTAGGTCTTGAGTTTCTGGCTGCAGCGGCCTACACCGACCAAAGTGATGGAATGCTGCATCTAAAACGTCGAAGAAATCTGCTGTTCTGGATGTCTCTAGGCGGATTTTTTGGAATCGGATTCTTCCTGTTATTTCTTGATTCATTAAAACTGTCTTTTATGGCTTCATCCCTTTATCTGTTTTTATGCGTATTCGCTTTGCTTATTCTCAACAGCTTTGCGGTATTTTTGATCATGTCCAAAGCGAGCAACAGCGCCAATAAAAAAGACTGGCTGACTTCCTGCTCAATCACCTTCATGAAGATTTCTGGATGGTTGTTTAGCTGGATTCCGCTTCGCATTGAAGATGTGAAAAATGAACGTCAGGAGGAGTTATCAGAAGCGTTAAAGGAAGAAGAAAATACGATCGATGTGGCTGAAAATGCGCTTGATCTGTATGAAAAAACTCTGGATGAAATCTGCACCCACCGTTCCGATGTCATCAGCATTGATGTTAATGAAGATCCTGAACAGTGGCGCAAGACAATCATGGAAAACCGTCATACCTTCTATCCAGTCTATAACGAAGGCGAAGAAGATATCGTCGGTATTCTTGATACCCGCGATTACTTCAGACTCAAGGATGGCCATTCAAAAAAGAGCATTCTGGATCACACTCTTGATCAGCCTTTCTTCGTGGCTGAAAATACAACCGCCGATGAACTGCTTCATCAGATGAAAAAGAAAAAAAACTATTTTGCGGTTGTACTCGATGAATATGGAGGGATGACTGGAATTGTCACCCTGCATGATATCCTTGAAGAATTACTCGGAGAAATTACAGAAGCCGAAGATGCGATACGGCCAGCCGATATCGTTAAGCTGCCCAGGGGAATGTGGCGCATTTCGGGTTCAGCCGATCTTGAAGAAGTCTCTTCTGCATTGGGTGAAAAACTTGAACTGGATGATTTCGAAACGTTCTCAGGATATATCCTTGGTACCCTGGGCTATATTCCTGAAGATGGGACACAGCTCGAAGCTGAAATCGGTAATTTACTGATTCAGATCACCAATATCAAAAATCATCGAATTCGTCAGACCCTTGTCCGTAAAAAGGATGATGGCATATCTAAAGATTCAGGTGAAGAAACATCAAAAGCAGCCAGGAATTCGGATCACAAAAAAAAGCTGAAGCACCAGAAGTTAAAAAATCAAAAGCAAGCCAAATAAAGAAGGGGCTGTTAAATTTCTGACAGTCCAAAAATAAAAAGAGGCACCTGATCCGTAATGGATGAGGTGCCTTTTTTGGTAAAATATGTTCATGCTCAATAAACAAAATTACCAAACACACTATAACTGTTATGAAATGACCTTTGTCAAGAGTGAATAAGAAGACATATTGCCCCCTTACCCCCATTGATAGTCTTCATTTTGGTTCGATGGTAGGCAGCACTTCACAGAAGCTGCACGGCAATTGGCCCCGGCTTTTGGCCACTCTGTTATACGTGGATTGGTTACCAACAGGTCAATGGTTCGCCAGGAGTGGAGCTGTCTCAATGCGTGGATCACTGCTG
>Ga0209694_1002592_pt1 | contig 14356 bp, 10 predicted proteins | sample GluameincwithD2O_FD_187499 | JGI IMG/M metagenome (GOLD analysis project Ga0209694, IMG submission 187499) | Mouse cecum microbial communities from Vienna, Austria - Glucosamine amended microcosms incubated with D2O (SPAdes) (version 2) | ecosystem: Host-associated > Mammals > Digestive system >...
GGAACGTGAGTTTATTACCGCCCGGGCCGAAACACCGGCGCTGGAGAACTGGAAAGTTTTTGGGCCGCCATCCCGGACGATCCGTTGGTGTTGCTCCGTGCATAAAAGCACTCCCGCATTGATGACGCTGAAAAAGAGGCTTCATAAAACCGCACTCAAAGTTATGGCCTTTGTCGGGGTGCGCGGCGACGAAAGTCATAGCCGGTCTTTTTATGAGGACACTTCCGATGGCGTCAAAAACGCTTCTCAGTTAAACCGGATGCCCATTCTGGATTGGGGTTCCCATGAGCTGTGGCTGTATATTTTTGCAAACAGGTTGGTAGTAAATGAAGCGTATAAGAAAGGGATCGCCCGTGTGGGGTGTATCGCCTGCCCGGATTCTGCTGCGCGGTATATGTGGTTTGCCAAAGAGGTCTATCCTCAGCTGATAAGAAAATACGAGGATATTATCATAGAAACCTCAACCAAAAATTTTTTAACAGCCGATGAAAGAGATGAATTTGTTGGTACAGTGGATTGGGGAGCCAGAAAAAGTGGAGTCGTTCTAAAAATGACTCTGCCAAATCCATCCCAAGCAATTACAAATTTGAATGTAACTTTTGAAAGTCAGTTTTTGAAAAAAGATGTTTTTTTAGAATGGATAAAAACGGTAGGCAGCGTTGTAGTTGAAAAAGAAAGCGGTCAATCTCTCCTTAAAATCCCAACGAAAATAGATAGTGGACTTCCGTTTCATTATCAGATGACCAATACAGGAGGGGCTGCTGTTACCTTTGAATTTCGATCAGAAAGTGAGCGTAACGAACTACTGCCGACACTTCAAAATGTGTTTCGTAAAACCATAGCCTGCGTCGGCTGTCAGACGTGTGAGGCTCAATGTAACTTTGGAGCAATCAGCTTCAAGAATAAAAAAATAGAAGTCGATGCTCAACGATGCAGGCGCTGCTATTGCTGTTATGACATTGATTTTGGCTGTTGGAGGTTTAAGTCCATGTATAAGTCAGATAATGAGCAAAATAAGATGAGTGGCATTAACAAGTATAACCACTTTGGTCTGCGTGAAGATTGGATTGCTGCATTGATTGATCTTGGGGACAACTTTTTTCCTTGGCACGAAAGTCACCCACTGGGAAACAAGATGGTTCAATCTGCAAGTGCTTGGTTCCAGCAAGCAATGTTGATTGAGCCGAAGACGAGAAAAATGACAGTTTTATCAAAAGTCTTTGAGGAAAAAGGGGTAGCAAACGCCGTTGGCTGGGAACTGATATGGATAGCTTTGGCAAACAATGCAATTCTTGTGAAATGGTTTGTTACCGAAACAGATATTGAACGCCTTTATTCTGTTGAACAATTGTTGGATAAGCTAAGCGAAAATTATCCATCTCTTGGTACGTCTACTAAAAAAGATGGGATCACTTCTTTAAAAGAATCGATTTCCCGCTCTCCATTAGGCAGCGATGGTGGTGTTGCGGTTTGCGAGTTTAGCGGAAAGATTTTCAAAAGTATCACCCGCAAAGCAAAAGAGGTTCATCCGTTGACCATTCTATATGGTCTGTACCTGATTGCAAAACTGTCCGGACGAAACAGCTTTACTGTCCGGGAATTACTCACTGCTGATGTGGATTCCGTGTTCGTTTCCCCCATAGTCGCTTTTGGGATTGCGCCGGATACCTTCAAGCGCCAGTGCGAGGGACTGCGAACCCGTTACCCTGACTACATCTCCACAACCTTTACCCACGGAAACGACGGCATCGAAATTTATCCCGAGAAGCACAATCTTTGGGATGTTGTTTACCTGGCGTTGGAGGAATTGCAATGAGACATTATTCCGACTATTTCCACGTCAAAGAAGATTACTGCCCCAACATGACGCGGGAAGAAATTAATCAGACACCTGAGCGTTGGCTGGATTTTTGCCCCCATCCCGAGTTTGAGGAAATCTGTAATACGATTCTGTCCGTCCTCAGTTCAGGAGCAAAGTCTGTCTGGATTACTGGAAACTTTGGCACAGGAAAATCCAATGCCTCCCTCGTGATTCAAAAGCTGTTTATGGACGATGAGAAACGTGTGCGCCAGTGGTTTGAACAGGAGAAGCAAGGTTTTTCAGATCAAGAGAATTTGAAAAAAACACTCTTTGCCCGCCGGGCAGACGGTACGCTGGTGGTATACGATTTTAACGCGTCCGGGGTTGGTGCCAACAGCGGTCTTCTGGTACGGTTGGAAAAAGGGATTATAGCAGCATTACATGAACACGGGATGACCGTTCCAGCGATGTCCAACCTGGAAATACTGATTGACCGCGTGAGACGCGAAGGAGAAAACTTCTTCAAGACCCGAGATTCCATCCAAGACCAGTTAATATACCTGAACGAGAATATTACAACCGCCGACCAGCTGGCCGAGGCGCTGAAACAGGATACGATTGCTTCTTTGTTGCTGAGTGAAGTGGAGACCGTGCTGCATCAGGACTACATCTATCTGGATTTCGATGTTCCGATGTTCCGCAAGTGGGTGAAGGCTATCTTGGATGTGAACCGGCTTCATAGCATTGTGTATCTCTTTGATGAATTTCACCCGTTTATTGAAGCGAATTCCTCCCAACTGAAAACATTTGAAGACGTGACGGAAACGCCGGGCATCAATCGGTTCTTCTTGGTTCCTGTGACCCATATGGACATCCAGCAGTATTGGGCGGAAGGTTCAGAGAGCGCAAAAAAAGCCAACGACCGCTTTTATTTCCGCAAGCTGCAAATGCCAAATGATACCGCTTTCCGTCTGGCCAGACACGCCATGATTGACAACCCGAACCCGGATATTGCCGCAGAATGGGAAAAAGCGAAGGGCGATCTTTGGGACTCCATCTCCTATGTTGTCAATCAATTTAATGCTGCGGATGATCCCGGACGCCAGCGTTTCTATGATATTCTGCCGATTCATCCAATGGCGGCGTTTTTATTGAAGCATCTGTCCGAATCCGCTAAATCCAACCAGCGCAGCCTGTTCGAGTACCTGAAGGGCGGAGCGGACGGAACGGAATTTCAGGACTTTATTCATCAGGGCGGACCGGAGATTGCCAGTAAGCAGTTTCTGACTGTGGACTATCTCTGGCACTACTTTATGGTTCGCAGTGATCTTGGTGTAGACCGCGAGATTACAAACATCAGCCTGCTCTATCAGCAGATCAAGGAGCGTTCTTTTCAGAATCAAGCGAAGGACGCTCCGGAATTGCGCGTTTTGAAAGCGGCACTGCTCTTCTGCCTGATGGACAGGCTGACCCCCGGAGGCCATATTCGCCTGCGCCCCACCGTAGAAAATGTAGTACTGTCCTTCCGGGGCGACGGGACAATTACCGATCCGGAGGGGATTGTGGAAACCCTCCAAAGCAAACATTGCTTTTCTGTGTCCAACGGTCAAATTTCGCTCTTTTCTATGTCCACAGTCAAACCGGAAGATGTGGAGAAATACCGGCCTCAGTTTTATGAACTGCTCCATGAGCGAACCCAGGCCATGTTGGAGGAGAAAACGAAAAACGACCGGCAATATAGTTCTGGGCGCTTTGATATTCGTGTCTCCGATGAAGGCCATACGACGTTGACAAATATCACAGCAGCAACACGGGACAAGTACTCCTCCGGACTTGCAAAGGATGACGGTTCGGTGTGCCTTTGGTTTGTCATTGCCAGAGATCATGAGGAGCAGTTGGCGATTCCCCAGCGGATTTCCAATATGTTGAACCAGCTCCGGGATCACAGGATGATTATGTTTACGTTTCCGCAGCATTCCTTCTGCCACAGCAACAAAAATCTTTGGAGCGAATATATACGGCAATATGCGCAGTATGTGGCAGAGAATGATAAAACCGTGAAGCGGCAGATTCGAGATGAGGAGCGTCATAACGGAACTCTGGACAAAATTGAAGCGGAGTGGTTTGATGAGCTGAAGCGAAATAACACCCTGATTCGCGTCCATCGGATCAAAAACGAGCAGTTGATTACACAAGATATTGTCTGGAGCGACTTTAAGCAGTTGATTACCGGTTATGTTCGGGAGACTATGAAGTACAGCGTGGATCATTTGGGTTTTCGTACAGAATTTTTTGGAAACAAAGCCCTTCAGAGCTATGCCAGGGCCGGCATTACTATGATTGGTTCTCCCGGTCCCATTGGAAACCTGGTTACGAATATGAAGCAAAGCGGTTTAGAATACAGCGAGCGGTTCTTTTCACAGAATCCGGAGCATCCTCTTACCGCAATTCATGCGCTTCTCCAGAAAAAGATGTCCAACTCAGTGGGACGCGGCGGGCAATTCTCCCTCCGCACAACTTATATCGAACTTCAGCGTGCGCCTTATGGGCTTCGTTACAATGCTTTGACAGCATTTGTGCTTGGCTATTGCCTTGGCGACATTTTGAAGAAAAATTATCAGTGGACCAACGGGCAGCTGACAAAACCTCTGGATGTAGACACTTTGGCCGAAATGATTGAAGCGGTGGTCAAAGATGACGGTGCCAACAAACTTGGCGTCAAGGAAAAACTGATTTGCCGTCTCTCCAAGGAGGAACGGACATTTATAAAATTGGCGCCGGAGATATTTGGAATTGGCGCTGTAGCTGACGCAACAATTCCCACTGTTCTGAGCCAGATTCAGACAGCGGTGGAGAAAAAGTCAGCCAGGGTTCCGCTGTGGGTGCTGCCTGAGCTGATTCATGCAGAAAAGGATCCCAAAGCGGACTCGATTGAGACAGTGCTAACGGACATCTGTACTGCGTTTACTACCAGCAACAAGGGGAAGGTTGAGGAGCGAAGCAACGCCATTAAAGAAACGGGAAAAATCCTGGAGGACGATCCAGAAATCGTTAGCACGATTGCAAATTACATCAAGCAGGAGAATTTTCTTCGTTCTTTTGAAATTTATATTGACAGGGTAGCATCCGAACTTGCCCAGCTGGCCATCTCTATCGGCGATATCTCTCATGGATATTGTACCGCCATTCTTCAAAAATGCCAGGAAACGGCGGGATGGCTTTGGAAACAAGCGGATATCAGCGAGGAAATCACGGAAATCAGCTGTGAGTATGAAATTATCCGTCTGGCGAAATCCATGTGCGGTTTCACAGGATTTGTCGAATATAAGGATGTTTTTGCAACACTACAAAAAGCAGTTACCGTTAATAATCACTTGCCCCAGCAAATGATAGAGGCGGCTCATCCGGAACTGGCCGATTTTCTCACTGAGATACAGACAGGTCAGAACCGGTTGAATATAAAAAACGGTTTGGAGCACAATGCGTCCGCGATTAAATATCTTTTCTTTGACCGGGCCAAAACGGAACCTTTGAAAATACTGCGTTCTCATATTCCGACCGTTACTTTGGAAGATGCGGACTGGCTGGGGCTGCTGGATGAGATGGCAGGCGGTTTTCAGATGAGTGAAAGCGCCTTTCTTGCGGCGTTTACTGAGAAAATCGAGGATTTCTCCAAACGCTCGGTTGTATTGAAAGTTAAACAGGAATGGAAACGTATTTCAGGAGAAGAGACACCGGCGGCATGGGCCATGCGGAATGGAATCCCCGCCAGGTATTTATTTGCGGGTCTTCCGGATGGCGGCGATATGCTTAAAGCAATCGAACAACCGCAGACCTTTTCCGCCGGAAGGCTGGAGGAACTTCTCGTTTTGCTTCAAAGCATTGCGGCGCGTCCTGTTACCGACTGTCAGAAGGCGCTAATGACTGATGTCATTCCACCCCGGTACCGAAAATTTGATATTGCGCTTGCGCCGCTGCTGGATTACTTGCGTGGGAAATACGGCGGCCAGCCAAATCAGTGGCCGGTAAGGCTGGATGTTTCTGAGTTTATTAAAGGACAATATAAGGGCGCGATTGCTCCTCAGATCAGGGAAAAGATCAAGAACAAGAATGCAGAGGAATTAAAAAACCGGCTGCTCCAGCTTGCTGAAGAACATCCGGAGCTTGGACTGCTGTTCTGGGAGGAATGAGCGAATGTCTTATGACCTCAACGCGTTTTTCCATTTCAATAGCAGAAATCAGAGCACTTCCCGAGTGATGGTATACCCAAATCAGGACATTGCGGCGAAGCTGTTAAACTACGTAAAAGGTCTGGGCGCACAGGAGATTTCTGTTGCAGAATGTATTCCGGAAAACGCCTGCCGGCTTCCCATGCCGCATGTTCTTATGGATGCCATCGATAGGGCTGCTCGCAATCAGGGCGGCTATTCTGCGGTTGTTGGGTTGGATGCCTACCTGGCTCTGCTGGAGGTGGAGAACATTGCTGTGTTTATGTCCGAATTGCGCAAACGGTTGGACAAGGATGCTTTGCATATTGATTATTTGCTCTCCGGCAATTATCCTCTCCCTTTTGCGGCCCGGTATGAGGAAGCCCGTAAGGTAGTTTTTCTGAAAGGTGCAGAGGAAACGCCAGAACCTTTGCATATACGAGCCTATCATAAGCAGTGGGCAAGGCCAGGTGACGATATTGGATTTAACGCTCTTTTGCGGCGGATCACTCCTTTTGACCCTGGTGGGGACTATACTGTCTTTTTGCCGGATATTTCTTCTGCCCAGTCTGGGCTTGGAAAAGCTGTGACATTTGTAACCGGCATTTGCGATATAGCAATGCAACTCTATGGGTTTGATGCCCATCTTGATGATGCGGTTCTGGAGCAGCTACTTTTGGATTGTGTCCAATGTGGCCGGACACCGGACGCTTTCCTGGTGGAACGGATAAAAAAAGAAAACTGTAATCCGCGCTTGGCGTTGAAGTGGCTGCTGGCGTTACGGCAAGACAGCCTTTGGCCGGCTTACGTGTGGTATGTCAAAAAATCCATTCCTGAGCAATCCTACATGGCCAAGGTATTGTCAGAAAAGGGAGACGCAGAGAAACTGCTGTGGAATTACGCGGTCGGAGCAGCCCTTCATGCACTTTCTGATGGAAACGCGCAAAAATTTGCTTTTGAGAGGGCTGAGGGACTCAACGCTCTCGCGGACAGTATACAGATTGAGCCGTTCATGATGGAGTTTATTGCGTCTACAAGAGAGCGTGGAGATGCGCTCCCATTCTTGAATTGCGGAACATTTTCCGAAAAAGTAGAGATTGTCCGCCGGGCAGCGAAAGAGGATCTTTCCTATGAACTTCCAAGGCTATACGGAGAACTTTACCCCACGCTGTTTGATTATCTATCTCCCTATGACTGGGGCAATCGCACGATTACAGCCTATTTCCGAGAATATCGCAGGCTGAAGATTTCAGATACTTTGACCGATGTATTTGCGGCTCAAGCATACGATACCCTCCTTCCTGGTGAAATCCCGGCGCGAGATGCTGTGCTGGAGCTATTGCGCCTACAAACGGATACCGCTTTGCTGGTGGTAGATGCGTTGGGAATTGAGTATCTGCCCGTATTGACAGCATTGGCAAAACGTTATGGCCTGCATCTAGAGCCTCCCCAAATTACATCAGCGAATATTCCCACCGAGACGAAATTCAACCCCATCCAATGGGATCCGCAGCGCACCTTGGCACCTGTCAAGGGCTTGGATAACATTGTTCATGACGGTACGGAGAAGCACGAAGCGGCCTCCCCGGAGCGCTGTTTTGCTGCTACGCTCCAGAAAATAGAGTCGGATGTATTGAACCGGATCGCTGATGGCCTTACCCGATTCTCCCGCGTCGTTGTAACCGCCGACCATGGTTCCTCCCGGCTATCTGTAATCGCCAGTCGGGACGGGAAGAGCAAAACTTTACCATGGAAGCCAGGGGAAGAACCTCTTGATTGGCGTTATTCGACGGCACTGGAGGATGTTCAACGGCCAGAGGAATGTGAGAGCCAGTATGTTCCCGATAGCGGCGAGACGTATTGGGTCGTGCGGGGCTATCACCGCCTTCCTAAAAAGGGTGGAAAGAAATACGCACTGCACGGGGGTGCATCCCTGGAGGAACGTTTGGTCCCGGTTCTAATTTTTAGCAAAGACATTGATGCTGACGTAGCGGTTACAAATCCTCCTGCTAAAAAGCATGCAACGGAGCTGAAGGATGAATTTGAAGGCATTATCTAAGGAGTTTGACAGATGTATGACGTAGATAAACTCAGAGAGTATTTTCCCTCTACAACTGTATATAAAGACCCATCCGTTATGTCAATGTTTAAGGCGGCAAAGATTGAATCTTTCCTACGCGACTGGATTTTGAAGCGTAAAACCGGCGTGGATGGGGTTATTGAGGACAAGGACGCTCTCAGTGAGTATGTTGCATCCATTATCCCCCAAAGAAGCGAGAAAGAGCGTTTGCAGGACGAGGCACGGACAGAAGGAGAAACTCGTTTCTTCCTTGCGAAAATTAATATCTCCTTTAACTCCAACGCAAATTACTATAGTTTTGAGATTCCGTCTCTTGGGTTCAGTCATTCGCAAACCATCATTGAGGACTATGTATGGAATAGAATCAAAAGTGAACTCATTGGAGAAGCCGGTGGGTGGGGGCTAGTGAAGCTCGGGTACATGCCGCCAGAGGGGAATAAGAAAAACGGGCGTTTCACCTTATTGGACTTTAAAAATTTCTGTCCTTATAAAGTCAGCCTTGACGATTTCCGGGAAGCCCGTTCCCACTTCGAGACAGAGGAGTGGATGAACATCCTCCTTGGCGCAATTGATTATAATCCGGATGGATTTATGCGAAAAGGCTGGATTGATAGAGATGTCTGGAGAGCAAAACACACCATGCTCACACGGCTGTTACCTTTTATCCAACCTCGTGTCAACCTGATTGAACTTGCCCCACAACAAACCGGAAAATCTTATATGTTCGGAAAAATCAGCAAATATGGTTGGCTTCTCACTGGCGGACAGGTAAGCCGTACCATGCTCTTTCTTGACCGCCGTTCCGGAGCACGGGCTAAAGGTCTCGTAACCTGCAATGACTTCATTGCCGTGGACGAGATCAAGTCAATTTCCTTTTCCAACGACCAGGAGATGGCCGGAATTTTGAAAGGTTACATGGAGGATGGGTATGCCACAGTGGGAGGAACCCGCGTGGACGGGGAGGCCGGAATCATTTTTCTCGGTAATATCGCCTATGAAAATATGGACAGCGACAAGGACATGATTGGCGAGATCAACCCCATCTTCCGAGATAGTGCACTTCTCCAAAGAATTCATGGTTTTATTCCCGGTCACTATGTACCTTCTTTGTCTCCCAACATGTATATTAATGACTGGGCGCTTAACTCCGAGTATTTTACAGAAATCATGCATTTATTGCGCAGTACGTCTGAGACAATGAAATATCGTGGTATGGTTGAGGAATTAGTGGATGTAAGCTCTGCTACAGGTAATACATCTGGGCGAGAAAAGGAAGCCGTATTCCGCCTTTGCACAGCATATCTGAAACTATTCTTCCCCCACGCAAACAGTGATTTGATTCACACTCTGAAATTTAAGCAGGAGTTTGACCGGTACTGCCTGACACCTGCGAAAACTATGCAGGAGACTGTACTAAAGCAAATGCGTTTTGTCAATCCCGGAATGTTTCCGGACGGCAATCTCGGCTTTTCAACATATACAGTAAGGTGGGACGCTTGATGGCAAAACGAGTCAAATGCTGCGTATGTGAAACTACCTTAAGTAAGAATGAGATTGGTTTGAACAAAAAGCTAATCGGGGAACGTGCCGGGAAAAACTTTTGTTTGAATTGCCTCGCAGTTCATCTTGACACAACAACAGAGGATCTGCTAGAAAAGATAGAAGATTTCAAAAACGAAGGATGCACTCTTTTTGAGTGAAAGCTCCCGCTAACGGAAGGACTGCCATATGATTTATGCTGACAACGCAGCTACTACCAGATTGGATACGGATGCTTTTGAGGCGATGCGCCCGTTCTTACTGGAGGAATATGCGAATGCCTCTCAGCCATATTCATTTTCGCGAAATGTGAAAATGGCCCTTCGAGACGCCCGAAGTACTATTGCGTCCTGTATTGGGGCATTAGCGGAAGAAATCTATTTTACTTCCGGCGGAACAGAGAGTGATAATTGGGCTATCAAGGGTCTGATGCGGCCAGGAGATATGCGGCTGATGATTACCAGTCAAATCGAACACCATGCTGTTCTCAATGTGTGTTTATCTATAGAGCGACTGGGTATCCCAGTTCGGCGTTTGCCCGTAAACCAAGAGGGGATAGTAGAATCAGAAGCGTTTCAAACATCCATTTCTGATCAAACAAAGCTTGTCTCGGTGATGTTGGCCAATAATGAAATCGGGACGGTGGAACCGATATCTGCTCTGGCAGAAATTGCTCATCAACACGGTGCGTTATTCCATACGGACGCTGTGCAGGCAGTTGGTCATATTCCAGTGGATGTCAAAGCACTGGGCGTTGACCTTTTGTCAGCTTCCGGACATAAGTTTAACGGCCCCAAAGGCGTTGGTTTTCTTTACATCAAAAAAGGTACAGAAATCCAGCCTTATGCCAATGGTGGTGGACAGGAATCTGGTATTCGGGCTGGAACGGAAAATATCGCTTCCATCGTGGCCATGGCTTGTGCTCTGCGAAAAAATTGTGACCGCATGATTACAGTCTCTGAACGTCTTTCCCGTATGGAACATATTTTTATCCACACACTAAATCAAGCTGGTATAGATTACATCCGAAATGGCGCAGACAACCACATCCCCGGGAATATCAACATCTCAATTCGGGATGCCAATGGAGAGAGTTTGTTGCATCGGCTGGATTTGAAGGGAATCTGTATTTCCACCGGGTCGGCCTGTGATTCAGTCAATACCAAAGTGTCTCATGTAATTCAGGCAATCGGTATTCCCAAAGAATATGCACAGGGAACGATTCGCATTTCTTTTGGTGCAGACAATATAGAAACTGATGCATCAGAAGTTGCTACAGCACTTATCGAAATATTGAGAAAATAACGACCGGAGGAGGCAAAAACGCTGTCTCCTCCGCTGGTCTATCAACTATACCATTCAATTCTATGGATTTGGAGGTACTTCATGAGTTACTGGAACCACCGTCGCATCTGCTCCACCAACGTCGGCTTCCTGCCTGCTGTGAAACGTCAGAGAGATACTTTTCCGCTCTGACGGCTACCGTGTAGCGACCACATGTCTTTGCGTTTTTTGTGGTAACTGCAATTGACAAAATCATTAGTTTCTGGGTACAAATGACCGGAGCAGCCTGCTCTTGGCTTTCAGATCCTGCGTCTTTATATCCAAAGAATAACCGATCCTCTCAAAATGCGGCAAACCGTTTCCTCGTTTCCTCGTCTGACAGTTTTCCCTGCTCTGCCAGATCCAGCACCTCCTGTGCCCTGGACAGGGCGGCATTCCATTCATCCCTGCTGATTTTCCCTCTCTGCTTTCTCGCCTTCAGGCGGTTGTAAACCTTCCGGTATTCCACACCCGCCGGACTCAGTCCCGTGGGATGATTCGCCTTTCTGTGCGCGCCGATCTTGCGGCAGGTGCGTTCCGTCTCGCCGGGTGCGACATTGTTACAGTAACAGGTGTTGTACCCGGCGGTCAGCAGGAAATAGCGTCCGCAGTTGTGACAGCGGCGGGGTGCGTTGCCCGCCATCAGGCCCCGGTAGAAATCCGTGTAGAGAAAGTGAGAGAGATAGCGGAACTCTACTTTTTCCGCTAAGAGAACTTTTCCTGTCTTTGCAGGGTCTACCGTCGGGACAAAGCAGAGCTGCGCGGGAAAGCTCTGATTGAATTCCTGCTCCGGGAAAAACAGTTCCCCCGCGGCTGCCATGTCGGTAAAGTAAGCGGCGTAGGCTTCTGCGTATGCCTCGGCGCTGCGGCGGGAGAGCGGCTCGAAATAAAGCTCCAGCATCCCGTCCAACTGCCCTCGGAAATTCCGCAGGCTCTCCGAAAAGTATTCCAGTCCAGAGAGAAAATCCTCAAACATCCAGTGACCCTCGGAGTCAATGTCCAGAACCTCCGACCACTTCGCCCGGTCGGACAGCAGGTCAGGAAACAAGTTCCAGGCAGTCTCTGTGTCCAAGTGCAGACTCCGGTAGACCGGCAAATCAAAAACCAGATCCCAGACAGCGTTGAGCCGTTCCTGTGCGGAACGGGCGGCGCTGTCTGTTTTTTCCTGGAGCAACCCATACACAGTGGACATGAAGTGATTAACGCGCCGGTCGATCTCCGTCAGTATCTCGCCGTCCAGGTTCAAAACATCCGTGGTGAGCTGACCCAGCGGAAAAACGGTCCCATCCAGAAACACAGTGTCTCCGGTAAAGAAAACCGAGAACTGGTCAAAGGTGTTCTCTGCCATGTTGTCCCCTCCTGTACCCGATAGACTTTTGGCGTTTGCCCATCATGCACCAAATCTATTGTGAAGCGAATGATTTTGTGTTACCCTCATCATATCAGAGCAACAAGAAAAAATCAATCAGGTATGAAGGAGGAACAAAATGAAAGAATCAAGCTACAAGACCTACGATGAGCTGCCGCTGTTCCTGAACGCAGATACAGTGGCGAAGGTGCTGGGCGTCTCACCGTCCAGCGGGTACGAGCTGATGCACGAGCAGGGGTTCCCCTCTCTGCGCATCGGCAGCCGCATCGTGATTCCCAAGGAGGCGTTCATCCGTTGGGTGGAAGAGCACACAGGAGGTACGGCATGAAGAAGTACGATCTCTATTCCAAAGGCGACCCAGCCAAGAATTTTTCTCCTCTGCCCAATGAGGTGTTCTATCTGGACCTGTCCTACGGCGCCATCGCAATCTACGGTTACCTGATGCACATCGAGGACAGGAAAACCTTCCAGTCCTACGCCAGCTACAACACCATCGGCAGAGCGGTGAAGATGAGCGCCAACACCGTCCGCAAGTATGTGCTAGAGTTGGAGGACAAGTGCCTCATCCGCACGGAGCCCACCACCGTCGTCACCCGAGACGGACGCAAGCGCAACGGCACACTGCGCTACTACATCCGCCCCATTCGGGAGGCAGTGGATCACTACCACGAGCGGCAGCTCGGTCAGCTGGAGCTGGCCGTAGAACGGCAGAAAGCACAGGCACGATTGTCGCAGCTGTGCGCGGCTCAGGAGCCGCCCCTGCCGGCTGGGCATCCTACAACGCCCCCAACAGTGGAACGCGGTGTGTCGGGGCTGTGCGGCCCGGTGTGCAGAGTGGGTGGCCTCAGCGATTTTCAAAACGGTCAGGTGAACCGGGGGGTCGAAAAAAGTGCAGGATAAAGGCGTGGCGCCTTGCGCCGCCACGCCGGGTCACACCGGCCCGCAATGCGGGCCGGGAGAGGGGAAACGCCGAAGCTTGGAACCGTTTGCGGTACATTTTAAGAAAAACTGTGCAAATCGCAGAATGGCATCAAATTCCCCGGCGTGGCATTGGATATGGCATTGATAAGGGCGCAAACTCTACTGCCGCAAGGAAAATTCAGGCATTACAGGTGGCGAAAGCCCCGAAAAACACAGTTTTGGAGGATAACATCATGGCAGAAGAAAAAGTGAGATTTCAGATGAGAATTGATCCGGATACCGACCGGAAGATCAAAGCGGCGATGCCGCTAGCACACTGTCGCAGTCAAAATGAGTTCGTGGAAACTGCTCTGCGGTTCTACTGCGACTACCTGACAGCGGGAGACTGCACAGCCGTAGCGCCTATGTACATGTCCGCTATTCGCGGTACAGTGCAAGACTCGGAGAACCGCGTCTGCCGACTGCTCTTCAAGCTAGCGGTGGAGCAGGACATGGTGATGAATGTGCTGGCGGCGGGGATGGAGATTCCCGATGAGCAGCTCAAGGCGCTCCGTGGGCGGTGCGTCCAGAATGTAAAAAAGACCGGCGGCAGTGTTACGCTGGACGACGCGGTCCGCTACCAGAACGGCGGGCTGTAAAAAAGTAGTAGCTATTCCCGACGAAGTGTGGTATGTGTTGGTGTTGCAAAGGAGGCAGCAGACATGAGAACGACTCTGGAGGATCTCTACTACGGCAACATCACACCCTGTGAGCAACAGATGATACCTGGCTCAGAGCTGAAGCGGGCAGTAGACCGTGTTGCCAAGTGCGAGGCACAGCTGATGGAACTCCTCAACGAGGAGGGTCAGCAGGCCCTCACAAGGTTCACCCGCTCCCAGCATGAGATCAACAGCATCACGGCAACCGAGAATTTCATCCTGGGTTTCCGATTGGGCGTCAGGATCATGGCCGAGTGCATGGATGACAACGACGGAGATATCCGGACTGGAGGTGAATAACAGATGGCAAAGCGCAGACCGTCCGGCGATGGCATGGTGCGCAAACGGGAGGACGGACGCTGGGAGGGCCGCATCGTGGTGGGCCACAAGGAGAACGGCGAGTCCATCTTCCGCTAC